>Ga0307930_1000344_pt1 | contig 36390 bp, 21 predicted proteins | sample OrgLakmetageno46_FD_203161 | JGI IMG/M metagenome (GOLD analysis project Ga0307930, IMG submission 203161) | Saline water microbial communities from Organic Lake, Antarctica - #46 | ecosystem: Environmental > Aquatic > Non-marine Saline and Alkaline > Saline | place: Antarctica: Organic Lake...
AAGGCAACCAAGAGCTCTTTTGTGTCGCCAACTACGCAAGCAAGCAACTAGCCTAGAGAGGAGAGCAACATATCCTAGCATCGAAGGCAACCAGCAGCTCCTGTCGCCATCTACGGTGCGCAAGCAATGTGCCTAGAAAATGTACTATTCACAAGAGGCTGCCATCAACGCAAGCAAACATTGAAGGTAGGTAGTGCGCAAAGATTAAGAGCTGCACAACCTAGCATCGAAGGCAACCAAGAGCTCTTGTTGTCACCAACTACGCAAGCAATGTGCCTAGAAAAACTCACCATTCACAGGGCGCTGCCACCTATGCAAGCAAACATTGAAGGTAGGTAGTGCGCACAAGAACTAGAGTCACACAACCTAGCATCGAAAGCAACCAAGAGCTCCTGTCACCACCTACGCAAGCAATGCCATCACTCCTCACAGAAGGCTACATTGAAGATAGGTAGTGCGCAAAAGATTAAGAGCTGCACAATCTAGCATCGAAGGCAACCAAGAGCTCTTGTTGTCGCCAACTACGAAAGCAATGTGCCATAAATGATCTACTCCTCACAGGACGCTGCCACCTATGCAAACAAGCATTGAAGATAGTGATTGCGCAAAAGATTAAGAGCTACACAACCTAGCATCGAAAAAGGCAACCAAGAGCTCTTTTGTGTCGCCAACTACGCAAGCAAGCAACTAGCCTAGAGAGGAGAGCAACATATCCTAGCATCGAAGGCAACCAGCAGCTCCTGTCGCCATCTACGGTGCGCAAGCAAAGTGCCTAGAAAAGAAAAATCCTCACACAGGATACTGCCACCTATGCAAGCAAGCACCGGAGATTGGTCGTGCGCAAAGATTAAGAGCTACATAACCCTAGCATCGAATGCAACCAAGAGCTCTTGTCACATATAATCACTCCGGCTCAGGAGTCAAGATAGAAGAGCTACGCGAAGTTGTACCTCGAAATAAGATGATATTGCCAGTCCAAGGCTAGAAATCCACACAACTTGCGCATAGAAGCACTCGCTCAGTAACGATGCAATGCTGTAAGGTACAGTCTTTAAATTAAGTTTAGTAGCAACAGATATGCTAGTTAGTTGTGCATTGTGCGATGCAGCATCTCTGTGTAGTGTTAGTGCTCTACTGCAAGCTCGTTCGCGCCATAATTATTTAGCAACAGTGTGTTTGAATTTTTAAGGCCTTTCGAATTAACGAATCGGTACTTGAGGCCTTTCGAATTATCCTCCTCTAGCTATAGATAGCTAGGGCTGCTTTTGGCTTTAGGCTGCTCACTTGTCTCGAAGCTAGCGTATAGCACGTCAAGGCATTCGTTTCTAAGCTCACAGCTAGCATTCATTTTAACCTTGGTTTCGGTTTGTTAGTCAGAGTGTGAGCATCTCGTCGTGAAGCTTAAAGCTAGCTAGGGCTAAGGCAGATTAAGGTTCTGTGGTGCATGCAAGATGGCGGAGGCCTACACCCCATGGAAAGACTGTCGAGAGCTTGGGCAGGGCACCTTCGGTGAAGTGCGCGCTGCTGTTCGTAAAGCTGACGGTTTAGCCGTTGCGCTGAAGCGCATCAAGCGTGACGCAGACCACGCGAAGTTCGGCGTCTCCTTTTCGGCGCTGCGCGAAATCCGCGTCATGCGCGAACTCAAACATCCTCACCTTGTCGACTTGCTAGACGTCTATGTTGACCCTGATAGCCAACAGCTAGTGCTAGTGCTTGAGTTGCTCGGCTCAACGGACTTAGAAGGTGTAATAAGGCACGCGCGCGAGGGCCAGATCAAGCTAGGCCCTGCAGATGCCAAAAGCTACGCGAGCATGCTCCTGAAAGGGCTCGCGTTCTTGCACCAACACTGGATTCTGCATCGAGGTAGATTCTTCAAAAGGCTTGCTTTGCTCAACTAAATAATATCTTCTCTTGATACTGCAATCATTCGGCTGGCAATGTTCGTGCGCTTTATGATGTTTCCTGCTTGCAGCTCTAAGTTTGTAGGTTTTTTTTTTTCCTGAATTTCTAGCTTCTTTCTAAGCCAAGCTCGTGATCCGTCGCCACCAATGCCTATTTTTTACTTTTCTACCCCCCTCGCTACAAGATCTCAAGCCTGGGAACGTGTTTCTCACGGCGGATGGTGTCGTAAAACTGGGGGATTTCGGTTTTGCAAGAACTGCCACGCCTAGCCCGGCGCGTCTCTTGAGCCCTAACGCTTGCACTCAATGGTGAACTGAATTTCTTTTCACGATCAATTATTTGATTTCTCTCCTGCCAGAGAAGATACACGAGCTGAAATTTTGTAAATGATAAAAGTGTCAACCGTAATTGGCGCACTTTAATTGATGATGCGCACACACGCGTAATTCACTCACAGCGCCAGCACTTAATTGATGATACGCACATACGCATGGCTCACGCACAGGTACCGCGCGCCTGAGTTGCTCTTTGGCGCCGTGGAGTACGGCCCGGCGTCCGACTGCTGGTCTTGCGGGTGCGTGATCGCGGAGCTGTGGCTGCTGCGGCCCTTGTTTCGCGGCAAATTAGACGGCGAACACGGCGAGAGCAGCAGCAGCAGTAGCAGCAGCAGCGACAGTAGTGAACTGGACCAGTTGGGCAAAATATTCATGCACTGTGGGACCCCTACCGAAGAGAACTGGCCAGGGGTCAGTGAGCTTCACCGCTTCGTCGAGTTTCAGCCGTGCGCGCCCGCGCCTCGACTTTTGCCTCCAGGAACCAGCGCAGGAGATGACCCAGAAGCCGCGCGCATGGTGAAAGGGCTCCTGACTTTAGACCCTCAGCAGGTGTTTTCTGAGTTAGTGGACGGTGCTCTCTTTTTCTATCTATCCTTTATCTCCAATAGCTCACTTGTACCTCTTTTCATTGCCGTATACCCTCAGTCTAAAATCTTCGAATGTATATATGCGTGTGTGCGTGTGTCTTGTCTTTTTACAGCGCCTTTCGGCTGCCGAATGCCTTGCTTTGCCGTACTTCTCGAACTCACCTCCGCCGACGCTGCCAGCAGCACTTCCACGATAAGAGAGCTATTCGTCAACTTTTATGTATTTTTGCACCTGCATATATTCCCCGTCGGTAGTGTATCCTGGAAAGTTCTTGAGAAGCCCATCTAGACCTGCTAGGCCCAAAATCGTTATCTGTGAGCTATAATTCTAGACCCAGTTCCCAGAAGGGATTAATACAATGATAATTGACCAGGGCCATACTCGATAGCTTCTTCGATTTTTCCCCGATTATCCCATATATGGCTATAACTATATCTCGCGAGTACATCGAAGCAAAGCGAATTGTTGCGAAGATAATTCACTTCAGGTAGTGCGTTTGCTAGCTAGTCCGAGTTCTAGAACAGGGGTAATGCCTATGCCCACGTCTAAAAATTGAATAGAGAAAGCCAATTATTTTCAATGCCATTGCCAAAATTGTAGGGCCAACATCAACATCAAGAATGAACTTAATTAGAACTACAGGCCGTCAGCAAAAGGATCGTCTTCGTCTTGGATGCCGAATTCGCCCCCACTCGATGAAGCATTTGGATCGGTGGTACCACTTGACTGCTGCTGCTGCGCAGAAGTTGCGCTTTTGAAGTCGACCAAATGCTCGTCAGGGTCGGCGCCATACCTGTGGATGCCATGGGTAGATTGAGGCGTGATATGTACCCAACGAGGGGGCGAAAGACTCAATCAGCACGAGCACAGACCCCTATTTCTTACCCAGCTAAGCCTCGACTGGCGCCTACACCTCGCAAAGTGCCCCCACCGCCCATGCCTTTCATTTCCTGTACATAAGAGAGAGAGAGAGAGAGAGCAACGAGGGTGAGAAATTGAGCAAAGAAAAGTCTCGTTTGTCCAAAATAAAAGAAGGAAACTTCAAACTTGAAAAAATAGACGTTCTCAAAGATGCTGGGCGAATGATTGGAAGAAAGAAAAAATAACACCAGCAGATTCAGCGATTCAGTGTCCTGGCGAAGCTGAACGTTCTCCCCTTACTTTTTCTCTTCCTTTATCCCTTTCTAAGAAAACTATTTCACCTATACCTTGTCCACCCGGCGGCTCGCGCGCACCCAGCGGCGGCGGCGAGCAAAGTCGAAAGTACTGTTTTCGCCGCTCGACTCGCCCCGCTCCAGCTGCTGCTCCAGCGTGCCGAAGGACCCCCCGTAACTCCACCCGTCGCCGTCGGTCGAGGTGTAGGTTTTGTCAATGCGCCAGTCTTCTTCCCAACGGAAATCTCCAGGAAGTTTCACCTTTTTTTAAGGAAGTGTTTTGAGTCGAACAAAATGAATCAATAGACACGAGAATAAACGACGCATAGGCACATACGCGCACGCGCCTTCAGATTGCACTGTTGAATGTCAAAAACAATCGGGAAAGAGGAGCTTTGAAAGGTACATTGCCGACACGCATGTCCGTAGCATTCACGAATTGTGTAGTGCAATATTCGTCTTCTTACGTCGGGGAATTCCGCGGACGAGAGCTCGCCTTTGCGGTTGCTGTACTTGAGCCGCTGCCCCGGTAAAGCAGGCGCGGGCTGCCAACCTGAAAAGAGAGTGAACGCCTCGTTTTCAAACACTTCGCACTCGACGACGTCCTCGCCGGCGTCGAACTGCAGCACGGGACAAAATCCAAGAGATAAGAGGAGCGAGGGCAACATATACCAGTGCAAATGAACGATGCCTTCCTTTCCAAAACAGAATGATGACAAAGAATAAGAGGTGCTTAGGGAAATAGATACTTTTTGTGGACTACTGCTGCACCTATTCCCTCCCTCTTCATCTCCCTTTCTCCATTCACTCTATTTTACTAATAATATCCTTTCACTCCCTCCTTAATTTCGATTCCACGCAAGGCTTGCTTGTTTGTTTCGTTCGCTTTTCTCGTCTTTCTCACCTCTGGGGGCACCATGAGCATCGCCATTTGCGACAAGGCGCTCCGCCACGCTACGCTCTCGACTTCGGTGTCGGCAAACAAGTGGTAAGTGCGGTGCGGGGTAATCAAGCTCCAGCCACTGGCCCCGTGCAACTCCGGGTACCTGGCTCCGCACAATCATGAAACGAAGAGCAACACTAGCATCAACACTACTGCCGAAATGACAACCAACATTACATGTAACCCAGACGAAGACAAGTGTGGCGAAAACGAAGTAAAAACAAACGCCATACGAGCATTTTGAAATCTCAACTGATTGGAACTCAAAACATGCATTCATTTATGCACACATTCATTCACGCATTCGTATTAAGTCAAGTGATGTCCTACTTGGCGGTAGCGGCGGCCTTGGCTGTCGAGGGCGCGGGGGCGGCGCGGCTGCCAAACAAGTACACGACCCCAAGTGGGTCATCCATGTCTTCGGGCAGTTTCGCGTAGCACAGCGAGCCGGTCAGCTGCCGCAAGATGAAAAAGCGACGCGTGAAGTGGTTCCCCGCCGGGTCGGACTTCACCAAATAGCCGCGGAGCGCTACGGGCACTGGGTCGAGCTCGAGCACCTCTACGTGGACCTGACAAGGGTATTTGAGCACACCCAAGAAGAGAAAATGATTAAGTGAGGCAAACCATGATAGGAATAGTATGAAAAGCAGGATATGCCAGCAGCAGAGTCAGTACTATACAAGCGCGCAAAGTGTATATGCACAGTATATATATGAGCGTATGCCATGCGCGTTTTCATTGTCAACCTGATCGTTGACCAGCGCTTCTTGGGCGGCCTGCAAGCTGCCCGTGACCTGGAGTTCGGCCTGCAGCACTCCGGTCGGCGCCGTCGGGAACAGGTTCTGGAGCTTCGCCAAGTCTCTCGGCAGCATGTGTGGGGGGTAGCAATCATCGGGGAACTTTTCCGCGCACGCGCCCACGCGCACCATGGTCCCACTCAACACTCGCCCCGAGGGCGGCGGCTTGGGGGGCGCTTCAGGGGAAGGCATGGCGTTGGGGTCAATTTTGCCTCCTAGCGCGCGCTCAATCACGATGGCTACCGGTAATTTCTGGAGCGCTGCCAAGATAGCAGGAGTCGGCAAATCAGGAAACATTTCCTTCACTTTTTGAGCGTCGGGGGAGAGTTCCGCTGGCTCTGGTGGCGGCGGTGCCCTGGGCTCGCTAAACGGGTCATCCTCATCGGCAGCGACCTCCGCAGCAGCAGCAGGAGAAGCAGCAGCCGCACTACCAGATACCTCCTCCCTCGCGTCTTGCGCCTGAGGATCTGCTGAGGGCGTAGATGATGGCGGCGCTTGCGCTAGGCTGCGCTGCACTGCAGCTGCCACCGTGGCCTGCGAGCGCACGACTGAAGGCCCGTCGTCCGTGTTGGAGTAAGCCAGGTCACTGGGTAGCGAATCGTTGTGACGCAATATAGACGCCATTTTGGGCGCTTTGAGCAAGGCGCGCCGCCTTTCACCGTCCGGCACTAGGCGCGCTAGCTTGGGCAAGAACACCAGCGCGCGAGGCTCCGTAAAGGCGTTTTCCAAGTAAGCCCAAAATTCGTCGGCTCCTAGAGTGCCCGCGCCATAGTCCCGTGTTTTCTTGACAAAATTCTGTCAATTTCATTATAACAAATTCCGAGAGCATAATTAAATTTGAAAAGAGAGAGAGATCATGTGTGGGTAGCTGTGTTGGCACACAACGGCAAAGTTAGGAGAAGTGCGCTTTCCGTCCTGAGAAGGACCGAATGTGGCAAAACCACTCCAGAGAAGCGAGACGTCATGAATGTCGCTTACGAAAATAGACTGATGTAAAATGGAACTTCTTTGCTAGTGTACAAAAAGAAAGAGGAGAACAGAATAGCTTAGCTATGCTTCGCATGCCATTTTGCGACTAGCTTGCAATCGAATGGAGGAGTTATGCACCTGCAGGAGCGCTTCATTTCCATTGAATTGCTTCCCAACACCCTCCACAACGGCATTTTGAAACTGCTTCGCATCATCACCCAAGACTGGCGGCACATCATCCGGCAGCAAATCCATAAAGCTTGGGATATAGGAGCGCGGCGCGCAACAAGCCCTGCACACCTCTACTGGAAGACCTTAAGCAACCGTACAGAGAACCAGAGACCAACCAGAGAGGGAAGGAAAGTTGTTGCGTAAGCAAGAGCTCCCATTGGTGTAAACCATCAAGCAGTTACAAGAAGGTCGGAATTTGCCCGAATGTTCTGTGCAGACATGTGTGTGGGAAGTGGGAAGATGAAACTCCAATTCGAGCAAGGAGAGAGGTTGACCTGACCAGTGAGTGAGCAAGTGAGCAAGTGTGGTCTTCCCATAAAACCGTTTGCCAAAATACTTGCTTTACAGTAGGATACCCGAACGAGCAGCCTGAGCCGCGCAGTTAGGGTGCACGAGGATTGAGCTCGTTTGAGCGTGCTTGCTACTATTTCATCCTAGTCCTAGGATAACCGCTACATCTAAAACGTTCCCTTCACGTAAATGATGGCCCACGATAACGGAAATTCAGACGGAGGCTACTCGGACGACGGCAACTACTCAGACGAATATGAAGACGATTTCGAAGCACTTGAATCGCCTGAAAAGCCTATTGTTTTCGGGCAGCCGCGGCCTTGGATAGGCCCTACCAGTTCCCTTGACCTGGGCGCGGTAGACTTCAGCCCTCCTTCCGCAGGCGTCGGCTCTAGGGCTTCCACGGAATCGGCGAGCTCGGTGCTGCAAGCGACTCGCGGCAGCGTTGGCGGCGGCGGGGGTGGAGCTTCTCAACAGCATTTCCCGCACCATCCTAGGCACAGCAGCAACACCTACGCAGCCCTTCCCGTGGCTGAAAGCAGCCTCAACGGCACTGACACTTCTGCAGGGACTTACCACCAAACAGGGCCTAACATGCCTGTGCTACCAGAGCCAATGCAGCGGTTGCCCCCGGCCTCGAGGACTTCAGGTAAAGTTGAATCACAGCAGCCAGCCCCTGTAACAGGAGCCATTGCCACCTCTGCCACGGTAGCCGGAACGGAGCTTGTGCACGAAGGTCGTGGGAAAGGGAGCTTGCCACCTTTGGCAAGCCCTGCACGTGTTGCCAGCGCGAGCGGAGCCCAGGGCAGTGAAGTTAGCCCTGATATTAGGAGTGGCACCAGTGAAGCTGCTAGGCCAGCACAGCCATGGAGCAGCAGCCGCAGCAGCACAACTGCCGCTGCTGTCGGCCTCCCAAAGGCGACTGCTCATTCGGCAGGGGGCTCCGCCGTGCTGTACCCTTACCACACGCAGTCGATGCGGGCCGGGTTTTGGAAGCTGGGCAAGAAAATTGGACAAGGATCTTTTGGAACAGTGCACCAGGTATAATTTGGTCGGCATAGCAGTAGTGTGTCTGCATTGTAAAAGAATGTGTGCAAAACAAAGTTCGGGAGTATGTTTTCTCAATTCATCATTTGAAATTATTGGCCTTTTTCGTGAAAGGATAGTGGATAGGATAAGTCTGCGGTGTGCTGACTTAAAAAGCTGTACATTCATGTGTTTCAACTCCTCCTATCTATGTATATACTTCGGCCGCTGAACTTGTCAAATCAGGGGCTGAACGAGGACACGGGCATGGCGGTGGCAGTAAAAGTACTGCCACGTGGCCAACTCGGAAGCGGTGGTGGAGGCGGAGGAGGCAACGCAGCCCACGCCGCGCAAGTGCAAGAGCTCGAAAACGAAATCGCCCTGATGCAAACTTTGGACCACCCGAATATCGTGCGGTACTTGGGCTGCGAAGCCTCCCCCACGTGCTTGTACATTTTCCAAGAGTGGGTCCCCTGCGGCTCAATCGCAGACTTGCTCAAGGCTTATGGCCCCCTGTCCTCCGCGGTGCTGCAGAAGTACCTGAAGCACGTGCTGTTAGGCTTGGCGTACTTGCACGAGCAGCGGGTGGTGCACCGCGACGTGAAAGGTAAATGTACCGTATTTGGGCATGCAAGCATGCATTGTGTCAACAGGAGATTCTGAGGTAAATTTGATGCACACAGTTGAAGTTTGCATTAGGACTTCCTGTGTGTGTATTCGTGCGGTGGCATTCATTGCTGTGCTCTCTTGAAAAAGAGCATGTATCTTGTTCAGAGAAATATGCGTAGCATGCCATAGTACCAAATCACTTATGCTTCCATGCCACATGTTTACTTCATAGGTGGAAACGTGCTGGTGAACGAATTTGGCGTGGCCAAGCTGGCGGACTTTGGGTGCAGCAAGCGGCTCACCTTGGAGGGCACCCTGGGGGAAGCGAGCCATTCGAGCGGGATCAAGGGCACCCCTTACTTCATGGCCCCGGAAGTGATCAAGAACGACCGCGCGGGGAGGCCGTCGGACATTTGGAGCTTGGGCGGCGTGGCGTTTCAGATGGCCACGGGGGACCCACCGTGGAAAGCCATGCAGTTTAAAACCCCCATGGTGACTGCATACGTATTTTTTTGTTGTATTTATACTGGCTGTAGTGGCGTTGCTAATCCTCTTGAACGTTACTGGTGTGTTTTGCCTTTTTTAACTTGTATAAAATTAGTGCACGTTCTCGTGTTTTTATGAAGGCCTTTTGTCTTGCTTTCGTTGTGCTCATTGCTGCTGCACGTCTGGCGTTTTTTCGGTTGTGCGCAGGTGTTGTTTTACCATGTTGTCAACAGCGCGGGGCCACCTCCACTCGACGATGAGCGCATTTCGCCCGAGCTCGCCAACTTCTTGAAGCGGTGCTTTCAGCTGGATCCCGCGGCCAGGCCCTCCGCGGCGCAGCTGCTTCAAGACCCTCTTTTGAGCGACGGGAGTGGTGGCTCTGCTGCTGGAGGCGGCATCGTTAGTAATGATGGCTTGGTTGCGCATGCTCCATCAGCCGTGTCTGGACCGAAATTGGTTGAGGCCAAAGCAAAAGTCGCGGCAGCAGCAGCTGCTGCAGTGGTTCCAGCGGCCGAGGAAGGCGCCGATCCTGATAAGCAGGTCGTAAGCACGCCTGGTAGGCCACTGCCTCCGTCCAACGCATGCCTTGAAGACTACCGGGAGCTGTCGCCGCCACTGCCGCCGCCTGCTGCCTCTGGTGCAGTGCTGTCGCCGCCACAGGAGTTGTCATCAGTTGCAGCCTCTAGGAGGAGTGTTAGCAGTGGGGCCAGCGGTGACGGCTGCGAGAGCGTGGCAGATGGCATCAACATCGGTGAAGTTGGCAGCGAGCCTGATGATGACGACGACGACGATTATGACGACGAGGAGGAGGATGCTCGGTCTCTGAGTGGCAGTAAAGAAGAGTTTTTAGGCACTGACGAAGAAATCGCTGGGATCTTTGCACGAGCAGCGGCTTTGCCGCGAGCTCCTCGCAGCCATGATCGCAGCAGCAGCAGAAGCAGCAGCAGCCGCCGTAACTGCAGTGGTGAGGCCTGCAACACACCTCCTCGAAGCAACAGCAGCTGCCGTAGCGTCCGCAGTAGCAACGGAAATGACTATGGTGGCCGTGTCAGTGCGAGTGGCACGAGTATTAGCAGCAGCGGCAGCAGCGGTGGTGATGACGGTAGGGGTGTCGGCCGCGGCAGCAGTGACCGGAGTCAAAGCGGCGCGCGGGGTGAGAGATCAGGCAACTCCAGAGAAGGTCGGCCGCCGCTGTGGCGCCGCTCGCAGTCGCCTTCGACCTCGTCGGAAATGCGCGATGGCAACCATCAGTCACACGTAGGGCAGCGGCAGCACCAGCAGCACCAAAACCACTGCACACCAGAAGTGCCCGAAGAAGAAGAAGACGAAGAAGAAAACTGTTCGAGGGTGGAAACAGGTGGCAGTGGCATCTGCAGGGACAATAGAAGGGAGGCACGAGCAGGCAGCAGGAGCAGCAGTGGAATTAGCCAGGCTAGCAGAAGAGGTCCTGAGGCGTCGCCGCCGACACGATTTGCAGGGAAGGGCAAGCTCCTGTCTCCTTCTTCTGCCACTAGCTCCGCTACAGGAGGACGAAGCACGAGTGCCAGTAGGCCTGTAGCCGCACCTGGGAGCCAGAGTGGCAAACACGGCGTACACACGGGCTACGGGCAGCAGCAGCTGCGCAAAGGTGAATCTTTACAAGCCCGGCCAGGCACACGGCGAGAGATTTCTCCAGCGCCCACCTCAGGGCGTCGAACATCCCCAGCCAGAGGTGTCGTATCAACGGCGCCAGCTTCTGCAGCAGTTGGAATAATATCGGGTGGTGGTGGCGGCGGCGGTGGCGTTGGTGCTAGAAACAGTGGAGATGGCCGATCGCGCAACCGGTCTGCGTCACTGCGCGGCGGTGGGAGCACTCCGCTGCAGCGGCGAAGCGGGGAAAGGAAGTGGGGGCTCAACGGCTACCAGCCGCAAGCCCAACAAAAGCACCGCGCTGCCACGGCTCCCACTAATACTGGTGGTGCACCCAACGAAGCCATCGTCAGCAGGAGCCCTTGTGATAGTACTGGTGCCAACAACGGCACTGACAGTAGGTCAGACCACCACAGGAATGACACTGCCAATCGCAATGATGCATCGTCGAAGTCTCCAACCCGTGCTCACGGTGCTGCGTCACCGCCAGCGTCTAGCTGCAATGGAGGCGCGCCTGAAGGTAACCCATCTTGCAGCAGCAGCAGCAGCAGCAGCAAGAGCAGCAATAAGAGTGCCGTAGGCAACAGCAAACAAGCGGAGCCGTCAGGGCCAGGAAGAGCGCAGTCTTCCGAACGGCGGCCGCTGACGTCCCTGCGGCGATTCAAAGAACGCATGCAAGACCCAGACCGCAGAAGCCGCCAGTGGGCGGAGGGAGCGAAGTAAGGGGGTGAATACTTTTAAGCTATCAGCTACAATATATTAAAGCAGTGGAATGCCGATTATTTACGGGTTCATTGCATATCCTTAACTCCTTAACCTTTGCTTCTCTTTCTTTCTGGCCCTCCGTAGCTAATTACTCATTGTTTGTGTATCCAGCAGCTGGTTAAGGCTAGGTCGGGGCCTATTTGGGGCCTACTTTTAAATATATCAACCAAATATCTTCCTGAGCTACAAGCGCAATTAAACCTTACTCGTGTGACGTGGCCATTGGCTTTTTTGATTGTTATGGGAAATCTTATAGACCTCGGGCGCAGAATTTAAGACCTGGCCTTGGTAACAGTAACAAACGACAAACCAACGCATATTCAATATTATACGTCACCTTCTTCAAAAACGGCGTCGCTAACGTCGTCCTCAGGAGTCGGTGGTGGTTTCACACCGATTTCAACATTGGTTGTATCCTCAGAACTGCTGCTCAATGTTTCGGTGATGCCTTGGGTCGCTGCTTGCGGTCCCATTGCAACGGAATCATCTGACTTGGTAGCAGCGGCGCCGCTGTGGGCGCCCACTTCTCGGTCCAATCGCATAGGCGTGACCCGCTCTAAGATAGGGGTGCTCCCTTTCGCTTCGAAAACCCACCCTGAACCGTCGACCAAACGCACGAAAACGTCGTTGGCGACAGCTCCAGCCGTTGATTCCTCGGTTGTCGTGTAAGCTGGAACCAAACGTTCGGAAGCTTCCAGGAACGAGCCTGCTTTCAACACAACGCCCGTTTTGGTCGAGTCTATTGATGGGGCACTGCGGACTGAAACCCCACCCGGGTACACAACTCGGTAAGCAAATCGCTGGCCTGCTTCTGAAAACAAGGGTGTCTGTAGTGTTGTGGCATCTGCAGCCGCACTTCCCGCGGCACTGTGGCCATCACTGCCTGAGACGTTAGCAACTGTGATGGCGGTGGCGGCACGGAGACGGCTACTCCGCTCTGATAGGGCAGCGCGCCGGCGCTCCGCAGTGACCATGGCGCGTGCGAGGGCTGCACATTTCTCGCGATACTCAGGCACTTTGCCAAGGCGCTGCTGAACGGCTTCGAGCTGTTGTTGAGCCTCGGGGTCTAAGGTCGCATCTACAGTAGCTAACAAAGCTTCTTGACGGCATCGTAACTCGTCCACCTATGAGTTCATTTTTGTATGATTTTGTAAGTATCACGCATTCCTCTGGATTATCCTAGCAAGAGTAAGCCTGCATAAACAAGCGGGAGAGTGAGATGCGAGAATGATTACAGCCTGGGTTAGCTTGAGCTTAATGAGACATTTCAATTACGCTGCTCTTTACTCAACTTCGACCTAATTTCGCTACAACATCTCTGACCTCTGCCATGATTCGTTCAAGTTGCTCACGCATTGACGTCTCAAGCCCTCGCCCGACATCCATTATTTATAAGGACTGAGTGTATCTAGGAATAATATTTTCTTGTGCACCCGTACAACGTACGATCGCAAGCTGTGCTATAGATGGGCGGTTTTTGAATAAAATATTCTCAGCTGCTCGATAAGTATTGATAGAATGTCATGTTTATATTGTCGCGTTATTCCTATCCAATTAGCCCACTAGCTAGCCGCGATAGCAAAAACATAAAAGCAAGCATGAAGCAAAGGTATCTTTGCATGAAGCATGAATGATGAATGAAAGCTCCAAAAATAAAGGAGAAATATTTTCGAATTGTACTATATTATCGTCGCGCGTTTCTTGTGCTTGCTCTCGCCTCGATCCTCGATAGCTCGAGGCAAGAGGACGAGGCGTCGAGGCCGATCTATCTTTAGGCAAGGGTGCTGTTACGCTTGGTCAAGAAATGAACACGGTTGCGTTGCGTAATCTGGCATCGGCTTTTGGAGAGGAGCTTGGCCCCACTTTCGAGGGCCGCTCGTTGGTGAGCTGGCTTGTGACCAGCGCTCATCCAGAGTGCGCTCGCGTCTCCTTGCCTAACGAGGTATGCAGGTTGGACAATTGCATGAAGAGAACACAGCATGACATTTATCCATTCAATCAATTTTCTTTGAGTAGGCAGTACTTTTGTGCGAGTTGCTCCTAATCAAGGGCGTGATAGCGCCCGTGGGCAACGGAAGTGGCAATGTGGGCAGCGCGCCCGAGTTTTTCTTTCATGAGCGGCGGGCGTACGCGGTGGCTGGCTCTGTAGCTGGCCTCGGTAAAGGCGGCGGCGCCTTAAGACGCGCCTCGAGTTGGTTGGCAACCACCGGAGCGGGCGCTCCCGGCGTGGGCGTGGAGGCAGTAGTTCGCGGGAGGAGCAGCAGCAACGGCAGCGTGGGCAGTGCTGCTGCCGACTCCCTAGTTGGCGCGGGCGCGCCCTTTGATCCTGCGGAGTTGTTGCAGCTGCCGCCGAGCGACTTAAAAGCCATGCTGGAAGAGTTAGTGGTTGACCTTCAGCGCAGCTTAAAGCCCTTACCAGCAAAGCTCTCTGACCCTGCAGCTGCTACGAGCGGCGACAACAGTGGCAGCAGCAGCGAGAGCGCTGAGGCCTCTGAATATGCCGGCGAAGCACTGGTGACATGGCTAGTAGCGACCCGGCGGGCTGCAAGCGCGAGCCACGGCATGCTCTTAGGGAATTTGCTCGTGCACGCCGGTTTGCTTGCGCCCACTCCAAGTTCCCTGAAACAGCAGTCCGCCTGGGAAAACTTCAACGCGCGGCAGCAGTCGTCGTCGTCGCAGCAATCGATGGGAGGCGCCGCGGGGCGGCCGTTTTCCGACGCCCCCGTGCAAGCGCGCAGTGCCGCAGCTGCACAAGCTGCCGCAGCGGAAGCCTCTGCTTTCCGTGTTTCAAGTGGCCTCGGCGGCAGCGGCAACAACAGCAGCAGTCACGGCAGCAGCAGCAGCAGCAGCAGCAGCAAAGGGCCGCAGGGTGGGGAAGCGCCCGACGCGCTGTACTTTGCGTCCAACCCGCGGCTAGCGCTGCTGCGCTTCACAGTGGCAGCGCCAGCCGGAGCCGACGGCTGGGCGGACGGTGCGTTTGGTGACAGCAGGAGCAGCGGCAGGTACAGCGGTGGGAGTGGTGCGTTGGCGGCGCGGGCCGCAGAAGACGGGGAACGAGAGATGAAAGCCCTCACGGCCGCTGTCGCAGCAGAAGAAGCCGCGCTAGTGGCCGACAAAGAGGTCAGGGCGCCTTAGGTTTTGTAGGACTCCAATAATCTTTACTAAGCTTTGTGGTCCATATGTATGCTCGTACGCATTTGCTTTCTTTTAGCTCATTATTTTTTAAGGTTTTGTGTTGCCATGAATTCGTTACTCTCATCTCACAACATTTCCTCCAAAAAATATGATAAAATCCACTACTAGACCCTAGCGCGCGACGTGCTTTGCCTCAAAGAGTTGGAGGGGGGCGTGCGCAGTGACGTCAGCGCGTTAACCCACGAGCAGGGGCAAGTGAACGGCCCGCTTCTCAACGAGCTGCACCGCGTGCAATTTCTGGTGGAAGCGCGCCAGATCAAGTTGCTGTCCGAGCTGCAGGCCATTTACCCCATTCATCCCCTCGACAGCAGCGCGACCAGTAGCCACGGTGGCGGCAGCGGTGTTGGAAACCGCGACAGCGTGAGTGCTGCGGGCTGGTGCATTCGGAACCTGGAGTTGCCGCGAGACTTGACGGCGTTAGAAGACGAGCACGTGAGCAGCGCGCTCGGATATGTGGTGCATCTCGTTGCCCTCCTCAGCAAATACCTCCAGGTGACAGCCAGCCTTCGTGGCCTTTTACGTTCTTTTACGTCCTTTTTGCACCTACCTATTTATACGTCAAATGTTTCCTTGTCATCCATACTTTTTTTTCCCGCTTGATGCCAGTTGATTTACAATGGTTCTTGCCTTGTTGAAGTTTTGTTTTAAAAACATATCTTACCTACCTAATATGCCTCTTCTCTTGCCACCCTATCCTCTACGAAAACACGTCAATAACTGAATATATTATGCACAGCTTCCGCTGCGTTACCAGTTAGTCTACGCAGGCTCGCGCTCTGCAGTCCGAGATCAGGTCAGCGCCCACGGTGGGGCGCACCCTTCCGCGGGTGGAATGTACGGCAGCAGCGGGAGCAGCGGAAACAGCAGCTCTGGAGGTGGCCTGGGCTTGAGTAATTTAGTGGGTGGAGGCAGTAGCAGCAGCAGCGGCGGTAGCGATGGGAACTCCAGTGGGCACAGCAACTCGTCAGCAGCGCTGTCGGCGCTCGGTGGCGCTTTAGTGGCAGGTGGCCTTCCGGCCGACGGCTTACAACTGTAAGCGTGCCGTTAGGTTGAGGCTTCATGTGTGCAGCTCCTTATTTACGAATATATTGGTTTCACTTGTCTTTTAACCCTTTCCTCGCTCTTCTTGTTTGTGCTCTTTTCTTTCCCTGTCTCTAAATTCTTAGGTATCCCCTGTATCGGCGCGGCGCGGACCCTGCCCGTTTCGAGCGCGGCTGCCAAATGCTGGCGGCGAACGTAGAGCAGCTCTTGTTCTGCCGCGGCGTGCGCAGCGACGCGAGCTTGCGCCTCACCCGCCGCAACGGCCTTCGCCGAAACGGGAGCACCAACATGGGGAGCCCCGGCAACAGAGGCAGCGACGACGGTGGCGCACATGTGTTAGGGGCGCTCGGGAAGCCCGTGAACGGTGCTGAAATACTGAAAAACCTTGAGGCCCTTTTCCGTGCCGAAATTTGCCCGCAACTCGCTTGAAGCGCTTCGCTTAAAATTATTGTGCTATGAGGTGAGTTGAGCAATTTTTTCGATACTCAGGAAGATATAGAACAAAAATGCGAAGTAGGCCGGTGGAGCATACCACACCCCAGTCGAACTAATTTTGGTTTCCGTTTGGTTTACACAAGGCGGGGTTAGGGTTAGGGTTGATGCTAATTTTTGCCTAAATCGGACTATATGTGGCTTGAACTAAGTGCTTGATTGAATTTAAGCCCCCCACTGGGATGTACTCTCCGGTGTAGTATAAGGCTTTACATGCTACCGTTAGCACATAGCAATAACTCGACTCTTTTGATTTCGATGTGTTTGTTCGCGGATGAATGGAGCAGTGAAATGAGTTAGATTTTTACGAGAATATGGGAATCGAATTTCGCTCAGATGTAGCGCAGGAGCCGCTAAGAAGTAAGAAGGATATATGATTTCCGGCGTTTGTTTGATTGTTTGTTTTCTCTTCGCTTTCGTTCTTCTTGCTCCCCCGTGAAGTGGATGTCTTTCATTTCTTTTATCAACACGCCTGCCTACCCTAGTGTTACTTGGCATCCAGGAAAATATTGGTGGCCAATTGGTTTCATTTGATTTTCGATTGCTATCAACAGCCGAATGAGAATATTAGTGCTTGCTCTTTACGAGATCTTTCGTACTACTTTGCATTGATTGTACTTACATCCTCAAGCTCGGTTTGATTTTCCTTCTTCAACGCGTCCATCAGTATCGACTTCCAGGGGTGCTTGAGCTCTCTGATTTGATGCGCCGATTTCACTTTTACCCAGTGTGCTCTCCTGTGCAGCCGCTTCGCTTCGGATGTATTGCCGAATGGACACTATGACAATGCCAACAAAGACGACGCAAAAGCATCCCAAATACACCCAAAGGGCTTCAAATTTAATTGCAGCTAGATTGGCCTCTATGAGGCCAATAAATATGCTGGTCATAACACCATCTATTTCAAGAGAAGGATAAATAGAAAATGTGAGGTAAACTCATTCACATTATGTGTAAAGTGCAATGAGGTGACCACTCACAAAGAATCAGATAGCACGCGATGAGTTTGGCTAGATCCTTTGAGGGGATTCCACACCGACCAGAGGTCTGTGTTAACTTTACGGGATGTCGAGATGCACGTGAAACGTTGCCCTGGTCATCGTATTGGACCGAGCCAGTCCGGACATTTTTCGTTGTTGAGCCGGGTCCTCCACTGCGGTAGCGGATGCTGTTGGAGGTTACCGACAACGCAATAATTTCTCCGTTTGTTGGTGCCTCAATGGCATCTTCAACCCAGCGAGATGTTGGAGCTTCCGAGGTCTCCACATTATCCGACATGGCAGTATACTTTAAAGCAAGTCAAGAGGGGGTCAGAAACTTATTTGTGAACTCTAGGTGGCGCAATACTTTCCTCCACGGAAAGTGAAAGTTATAGACCTGCACTCTTCTTCTGCGTATTGCTTGTCCAAGCTAGGAACGAAAGTAACTTGCAGTACTTCTTCTCTTCGTTCTGTCCCCCATCGATGCACCCGACTGACAAAGCTGAGGAGCCTCAGAGACGGCGCACGCAGTCCAGGTTGCCACATGTAATACCACATTGGCCTCCCGAATCATCATTTCAACAAGTGTCGCGTGTGCACCGGAGTAAATCTTTGCAAGATCAATCGCTGCACTATGACAGATTTTTCTCGGTCTTCTGTGGATTCATCACCGTACTCGTTTTGATGGTAACTCTTCAATTCAAAGAGAAATGCAGAAGAATTGCTATTCCCACCCGACGATTCAAGGGTCATTCGACAGAAATGCAAAACGGGGAGATTGACGACTTGGTTTTCACATGTACAAATTGTGGTAACTTCAATCAAGCTCTCCTCAAAGCTTGCATTGCTGATTGCAGCAGAAGACACCAGGCTCAGCATCGTAATGATGGGCACAAGGACAATTGCATTCCAAAAATTCAGCCAGAAAATGTAATGAATCTGGCATCTTTAACGACTCTGGCAGGTTTGGAAGATAATCCGCCGTTCCACCTTCGCTGTCCAATCACGTCTGATTTATTCGAAGATCCGGTCGTTGCAGTAGATGGAGAGACGTATGAAAGAAATGCCATCGAGAAATGGATAAACGAGAAGAAGAGGAATAGAACAGGGGTATTATCGCCTATGGGATTTGGGCGTCTCAGCACTTTCCAGCTTTTTCCAAATCGAGCTCTTTACCGATTGGCCATGGAGTGGGCGAATGCCCATCACGAAGCACGAGCAGCGAAGTACGCGATAGAGCCTATGTTTAGGAATACAGGGCCATCTTTCCCGACATTCTGATTTGGTTACGACATTGTTCTCTACTTCTGAAATCGAATATTAAAATTGTATTATGGATTTAATAATGGACCGGTCCATTGTTGTTCTTGGATTTGCGGCCTATTTGCTGACTATTCATTATTCCGAACATAGATATTGCGGATAAATTGTAATGGTTATGTCTACGGCATGTCCATCTTTTCCGTCGCTTGGGCATTCTTGACATCGACAGTTACTTTCATAATCGGATTCTTCGTTGGGCTGGCCACGTCGCACCTATGCCCATGAGCCGGGCGCCACGGCAGTTACTGACTGGTTGGGTATCGCATTCTCGACCGATTGGTTGTTCACAGATGACTTGAGGCAGGACGTTGGAGAACGCGCTCAAAAGTAAGGGCATTTCGAAGGATTTCGATGAATGGATCGCCATTGTCAAGGACAGGTCGAAGTGGAGACAGCTGACTCACTCCATTCCCAATCCTCCTGATGCCTGACGGCTGAAGGACACCTCGAGAGTAAATGATTACAATTGCATAACGCAAAAGGGCACTCAGCCCAGTCAGACTTGTTCTGAAGGTTATATTTTTCTGTTGCTATATGCCACAGTGGTGTTTCTTTGTATTTCTGGGGTGTATTAACTAGACTAGACTAGACTAGACTGCCACTGAAGGATTTGCTGCTTGAGTACTTGGTGGGCTCTGACGGAAATAACCGAGGCTGCTATTAACTACGTATTACTTTAATTACATTTGAGACGCCAAATCTAACGAACTCGATGGACTGAGGCTATTTAAGAAGGGGAAAACATTTGGTGATTTATTGCAATTACCAGCGCGCAGTGCGCACCACACTACCACGACCACTGTCTCCGACTGCGAAAAGGCCACGGACGAAGGCTACCAAACTGAGAGAGTTTTCTTGTCGGGCCTGTGAATGTGGTGCGACGGTGGCCAGTAACCACCTGGCATTACCTTCCCCGTACCAACCAAGTCTTCAGGTTCGAGCTCGGTACCAGCGTAGAACACTTGAAGTTGCACGGCCTGCTCGAAGCGTGCCGGTAGCGGGCCTTCAATATCGCAGCAGTGCCGAACGTCTAAGTATCTTAAAACCCCTGCGTCTGTTGCGGGAACCTGAGATCAAGGTACATGAAATATCAGCACTGCATAATGATACTCGCAAATCGGGGGATATATTCAGTCTTTTTAATATATTTCCAAGGAGAACTGTTTGATATTTCGCTCACCAGCGCATCCAGTGTGCCTCTACATTGCGTGCTCCGAACGTCAAGCCAGCGTAGTGCTTTTAATTGTGCAGCTGCTCCGAGCAGCCCGCCGGCAAACGTTTCGTGCAAATCTAGGCCTTGGAGGCAGCCTGCGAGTCCTGAGGATTGGCCACGATTTCTGGATGACTTGGGAGCGAATGACTGGATTGACTTTGCCGATGTGGCAGCCTCTTTTCGCTCAGGTTCTGCACGTTCCTGCGTAGCCTCGTAATCTGTCCCATGCCGCTGAATGTCTCCAAAACCAACACCTTCGTCGCCATTGCCGCCGCTTGCTGAAGCATTATCTTCAGAGAGTATAAGGCTACTTAAGTCGCCACTGAGGCCACTATTTTCACTAAGATCGAGCCTGGAATGAATAGGCGGTATTTTGGTTATCTAAGACAAAACACAGTGGTGATCTTAACAGCAGTTGTTCTAGATGTATTTCTGTATTTTGAATTACCATTCGAGCACGGGCAGCTTCGCGAGAGCTGGCGCGAGATCAGTTAGGTCCGCTGTCAGGTCACAGTTACGCAGCACCTAGAGGAATGGCGGAGAACTCAATCAGCTGACAGAGCCTAGAAGCAAACATTAATGCGCCACAATCATCTACCAAGCCTTCATTTTGTCATGTTGTTTGGTGCAATTGACCGAGATAAGCTAGTCTGTACCAGTTCTAACAGCTGCCCAGTTTTAGGATTGGCTTGGATGAAGCAGTTGGACCAAAATGACACGGGAGACCCAGCGCTCAACGGGTGGTCACGAGGAGCACGAATGAAAGTCGCGATAGTAGCGACGGCCTTTTGGTTTGTCACGTCAGTCAACACAGCACCTTCTTCTTCGCCTACTCTTGTGTTGTTTTTAAGGTGAACTGCCATTGTTCCTCTGGGCGTGGGTTTGTTTTGACGTGACAACGCTGCGAGTGTGTGTGGCTTCTGGATCAGCCTAATATACTTTGTGTCTAAAAATATTTTTGAGGTGCCCTTGCTTTTTGGAAGCTCGTAACATGTCATAACTTGTGCGTGTCATGTCAATCGCCGGCATCGCTGGCATCACTTCATGATATGTTCAGTTCACCAACAATTCATTCGTTCTTTACGTAGGTAACAGAGATTTCACTGACATGAAAGTCTAGGTTAAAAAGTCGTCTCTCTTGTGCTCCCTCACAAAACGTAGTTAGTAAGTAAATTGAACAAATTATGAAATAAGAAGGGTCTTCTTCGATTCTCAATTCCAATACTATAGAGTCTTTTCGCTCATTCTATTGCATAACTAGCCGAAAGCGATTGAGTCCCTAGACTTTTTTCCCCGCTGTAGCTTAAGGAACTCTGATCACTCTATGGCCTCAAAAGAAGCGTTGTTGGCCGAGAGCAATGATGCTAGTCTAGACGACTATCCTGATGATTTTGAGGTTAATGCCGCCGACCCATCCCACGATGAGCGTTGCATTAACGAAATCAAGGTACCACAATCTGGGCCTGCACTGAGGGTGTGCGGATTGCTAGCAGCAGACGCGATTTGGCTAGTAATATTTTGCGGCACCGGCGTGGGGCTCGGTATGGCCTTCGAGTTTTTGGACTTGAATAGCGTGGATCACACTCCCGCGGCAGACCAAACTTTTTTCCTCTGCTTTTTGGGGTACTGGGCACAAACTTTAGTGGGCGCAGCGTACGCGTTTTGGCCGCAGCCTGGAGGCCCGAATCCTCTCCGTGGCGCCTGGACCCGTCCTGTGGTGAGCGCGCTCGCTGCTTCAGCAGCCTTGGACGGAATTGCGCAGGCCTTAGACTACGTCGGGCAAGTCCAAGGCGGGTACATGCTATTCACCATCTTTCATGCGAGCGTTACAGTCTTCTCGTGCGGCATCGCAGTGCTCTTGCTCAAGACCAAAATTACGGCCCCGCAATGGGCGGGCGTGGCGCTCATCGTGGCGGGGGTCTTCGTAACGACGATCCCAAACCCGATCGAAGTGACTGGCAATTTCTTCGTGGGATTCAGCGCGTCGTTGCTTGGTTCGCTCTGCTTAGCCGCGTCTTACCCGTTCAGTGAAATGGTGTTCGCGCGAGGTGCCGCAGAGCCTGCTGGCCGCATCACCGAAGAAATGGCGTGCGTGGTAGGGTCGTTCCTCAACACCGGTGCCTTCACACTCTGGACTCTGTGCTACACAGTACCCCGCTGGCACGAGACAGTGGGGGCCTACACTCGACCTGGCCATGGTGCTGAGAAAATACTGGGGTTTGTGTTTTATGCGCTCATGGTAGGCCTTCACTCGCTGTCGTTTTGGAAAAGCATTCACCGGCTCGGCACGGTGCCGACGGCAGTCGCTAAAGGGGCGCAGCAAGCGGGCATCTTCGTGTGCTCCCACCTTTTCTTTTGCCACGTGGACGAGTCGGAGTGTATTGACTACAATTACGGAAACTCGCTCTGGAACCGCATGCAGAAGTCCGTGGCGTTCGTACTTTGCTGTCTCGGCGTCGTAGTTTACTCGCTGAATAAATCCAAGGAGGCATCCTTCACAGCTTCAGAGGACATTTTTGCTCCCGGGAATAGAAGATACCGGATCGATAAATGAAACGAAGGCAGTCCACAATAGTTGAAATGATGAATGCCTATTCCCCGAATAAGGCCTAAAACTTAAGCGCGCACACACCTATCTCTAACGAACATTACCTACCCGTATAAGGCCCAAAACTTAAGCGCACATGCTTCTATCTCTGACGAAGATTACGTGTCCGTATAAGGCCTAAAACATCAGCGCGCGTGTATCAATCTCTAACGAAGAGTAGAATTGATTTGATTTGATTATACTCCCCCAGTGTAAACAACGCATAACCATTTTTCGTTCTACAAATGAAATCATTTTTCCGAACATCTCGACAGGGTCTAAGTGCACACACACAACATTATTAGCCTGGCCGCCTTCTGGTTTCTGGCGTCTTTCTGAAGCAAATCAGGCCATCGCATTACCCAAAAGGACACTCAGCCCAGTCAGACTTGTTCTGGAGGATTCATCAATACGCAGTTTTTTTTTCTATTTGTTGATGTTTCTTTGGAATTGGGGAGTATAATCTAATCGAATCTAATTAAATCAAATCAAATCAGAACAGGCCAGGAGGGCAAGAAAGCAGCATTAGAGCACTCTGATCTCCTTCTATGAGTACAGCCAAAATCAGCCTGGCAGCAGCAGCGGTACTCACTATTCGCTATTCGAGGTTTGAGGTAAATGAGGTAGGAATCGAGCAGCGGAATGTTTTTGGCTTCTTTAATATCCAATATGGAGGGAGTCAAGATGGTTTCTACACTATGGGAGAGGACTGGAAGGTGCTCAGCCGCCATTTCAGTCTGACTTGGCCCTTGGGAAGTGGTCAATATTCCGCTTTTTGCTCTTTGGCGTGGAATATAACATCACCATTGTCTATTTTGAATTGGGTAGCATGCACTGCAACCCGGAATGAACAACAAAACACCTGAGTTCGAGATGGTGAAATATTTGCTTTGGTGATTATCAGCTCACAAATCGCGGAAAGATTGGTTACGTAGAGTCTGCAGTAGTATTCCCGTGAATACCATGTTATCAAATCTTGGGTTACAATCAAAGTAGTTATTATCATCGAAATAGTGCCCATGAAGTTAATATCACTGACGATACGCGACAGCTTGTCTGATCCACAACTAAAGTATACTTGATTTATACTCCCCAGCAACGCCAGCAACAACTAAAACATCACCCGTAACATGCTAAACATGAGCCGTCAAAGAAGATAGTTAGTGTAACATTCGGAACAAGTCTAATTCGGTGTCATTCAGCCTTCTATACGACAAATCATTCAAGTAGCTAGGTATTTGAGCATAAGTTGATTAATTTAAGATGTCAATCTTTGGGAAATGTTTGCCCATTCGTGATTTTACAGTATAAGCTGCGTATCTTATTGCGTAAAGAAAAATTGTTCTTGTGCCAACCCAGCCTGAAGTACCTGTCGCGGAGGGCACGCACAATGAAGAATCAAGACAATAACTTCCGTGGGATATATATCAAAAGCCGTCTTGTATCAAGAAATTCGCTCGTCGTGGATGACTAATGTATGCATCAGTGAATTTCATGTGGACATCATTGCATCTGCATATACATATATTGAAGTACATGATTGAGGTCGCGCTCTCACGTCACCAGGTGCAGCTCATTTAAGATATGTAACGGGGTGCGTAGAGGTAGAGTTATCAGATGTGCTCCGAGGGGGCAGTGCAACTGCGCCGAGTGCTCGGTCTACGCGTTAAAAAAAAGGATCTAGTGCTCAGACTAGTCTATACAGAAAGATAAAAATGAGCTCCGCGTCCGGGAATTGAACCCGGGTCATCCGCGTGACAGGCGGATATACTAGCCACTATACTAACGCGGAATGAATGATAGCAAAAATGTAGTCATTCGAACACCTAATCTATTAGTTGGTCTAACAGAGTAAGCTGCTACGTACTTACACGCTTATTTGCGGTCTTGTGGTTCATATACAGCGATAGACTGGACCAAACAGTGAACAGCCAGGATATGTTTACGATTTGAGTTTACTGGTGCTTTAAAGACGATAAGTAATTCCAAAAGTCGCATAATTCACCAATGGGTGAACCTCCAGCTGTGGAAGTAATCACAGAGTAAGTTCAGAGTTTCAGGTAACCATTTCTTTAAAATTCGAGACTCGCATACATTTAGAACCTCTTCGGAGCCCCATTATGAACAGTTTCCACTTTAGTGGGAGCTGGAAGTATTACGCTTCCTGCACTCTACAAACTATCCTCTTTACGATTTCGACTTGCGCATAACGCACGCGCGTACACTTCTGCCCGCAGCATTGTCTTCTGTGTCGTTTAGGTATGTATTACATAGTTCGAGTTCGAGTTCGGTACGGACGTCCTGGAATTCTAGCCACGATACTAACGCGGAATGAATGATAGCAAAAATGTAGTCATTCGAACACCTAATCTATTAGTTGGTCTAACAGAGTAAGCTGCTACGTACTTACACGCTAATTTGCGGTCTTGTGGTACATATACCGCGGTAGACTGGACCAAACAGTGAACAGCCAGGATATGTTTACGATTTGAATTTACTGGTGCTTTAAAGACGATAAGTAATTCCAAAAATCGTATAATTCACTAATGGGTGAACCTCCAGCTGTGGAAGTAATCACAGCAGTAAATTCAGGTAACCATTTCTTTAACATTCGAGACTCATATTCCTTCGGGCTCGAAATCGAACTAATACAAGCAAGCGCGTTGAGTGGAAGTCAAAATTATGGAGGGGAATTGTATGAAGGGTAATTTAGGTCGCCGCTGTATCTAAGTAGTTCCGCGTTGAACAGAGCACGCAGGTCTTCTGTCTCGTGGGCACGCCGAGCGATAAATCTCCGCTTTTGTTGAGGTATAACCCCTGGTGTCGGTTCTCTCAGCTTTCAGACAGCACTAGAGCACCTAATTCCTCGGTGCAAAAGAATTCCAGTGACATCCCTCCTCGTAAAAGACGATTCAATCGAAAGCAAGCTTCTCCTTCGATGCTTCTTAGTACTCAGCAAGGAAAGTTATAACTCTTTTTTTTTTTCTTTTTTTTTCTTTTTTTTTTTGACATTTAACACCTGGCTTTATTTAAAACCCAAAGTTCGCAGTAACTCATGGCCCGATTTCTTATTTCTGGTGGCCAGAGGTTTAGTTCTTTAAGGCGCATCTCTTCGAAAGGAATCGAAGTCGCACTTCGATAATCAGCCCATTCAGACTTGCCCTGTAGGTTTCATCAATTCATTACGCAGCATGCAGCTATACGTTGATAGCTCTTTGCAATCGGGGAGTATAATTTAATCTGATTTGGTCCATTCAGATCATTTTGGAATTTAGAAGGATTCGTGGTTAATGGTTATCAACACAAATATACTCAGGTGTCGAGGAAGATGTATCGACATCGAACTCAGCCCCTCCATTTGTTTCAAACTCTTCAAACCCTGATTAGCCCCCCTGTACTTCAAGCGTGTGCACGGGCACGGTACGTGCGCGGTGCCAGTCCTCGATGGCGAGGATGGCGCGCCAAATAGTCGTCGCCAGTGTGCCGCACCTGGAGAAAAAAGAAAATGACGGCGCGACACAAGCAGAAAGGCACCGATATATATATAGGTTGAGAGGCAATTACAGAAGCACACTCGTAACTTTGTCCTTACAAGCAAAAGGAATGCAAGATGAAACCCAGAGTGCATGTATTTACGGCAGAAATTGCAGGGAAAAAAGGAAAACAAATAAAGAGGTACAAAGACGTGAAGTTGACTTACTACAGGTAGCATGGGCGCAATTTCGTCGCCTGGAAAGTCCCAAATGAAGCCTGGTGGCTTCCGGGACTGAAACTTGCGAGCGCGGGCGTCTGCGGCCAACCTTTCGTGCAAACTCAGAGGGGTGACCAGCCGCCGCTCCGGAAGCCGCTGGTTTGTAGAAGTTGAAAGCGGTTGAGAAGCCGAACCTGGAGCTGAAGTTGGAGCCCGTGCGTTGTGGTTCAGGTGGTCGAGGTACCTCGGCAAAGAAGATTCGCGCACACTTCTGCTTTTTTCTGGCCGTGCGGATGACGGCGGCGGTGGCGGCTGCGACGGCGGCGATGCAAGTCCAATCGACGTCGAGCGGTCCAGTGATTGGGCGATGGTGGCAGACGGGACGTAAGGGTATGGAAACGCAAATGGTGGCAACGGCGACCAGCTAGGCGACCGAGATGATGATCGAGAGGGTGGTGACTGACTCGGTGATCGACGAGATTGCGCAGCAGCGCGCTCATCCTCAAAAACATTCTCAGCAGCTGTCGTAGTTGCATTCACATTGGAATTGGCGGTATCACCCTCCTGCGAGGAGAACAAATGCGTACCCGAATAAGCAGCGCTGTCATGGGTTGCTGCGTAGAGTGGCAAGCGAGGCTGGCTGGTGCTCGGACTTCGAGGGGACTCGCCGTCAACGTCACCGCTCAAGAAGAGGGAGAGGTAATTGTGGTTGTGGTTGTTGTTAACACTTGGCTGATTGCGTGTGAATCTCGAGAGTGACGACCCACGATTGCGACTATTGTCACGAGAAAGGCTGTTGCTCCTTAGCCTACCATCGCCATTCGACCTACCAATGTTGAAGGTCCCAAAGCTACTGCTTCGGTTCTCTGCTAAGGTGTGCTTCCTATCTCCTGCTGCTGCTGCGGCTGCAGCGGATGCCACTTTATTATGAGCTTCAATTCGAGTGCTCGTTGCCGTATTAGTAGTGAAAGCCGTTGACTTTTCGTGCATTTCTCGAGGCTCATCAGCCATGGGCTCCCCAGACGAGCGGCGCCAGGCTTCTTGGGCCGCGCGTGCGACTTCAATGCGCTTGCGCTCGAGCGCCCCCGCTGATTGCGCGTGGGCAGTGACGGAAGGCTTCTTTTTGTTGTCTCCTCCTTGAAGCTGGCCTCGGGCTGCCGTCAACTGCAGAGATACGGCAACACACACACACACAAAACACAGAATAAAGACGACAGTGGAGATAAGGTCATATCCCTCAAGAGCAAGGTTACACCAGAACATAACAGAAAGGTGCAAGTTCGTGCATGTTCTAAAGCAATGATTTAAAAAAAATCGGCAAAGGCAAAACTCAACTATATACGCAAACACCCACCGAGTGGTGCACGGAATGGCGCAGTTCCAGCTCGTTGTGCAGACCCTGGTTGCCCACTGGTACAGGGAAGGAGGAAAGTGGTAGGGGAGGCAGTGACGACAGCACGAGCGGCGGGTTTTCTTCTTCCTCCCATGGGAGTGGGAAAGGAGCAGAAGACGAAGTCAGCGAGGCCGACGTTGACGACGACGACGACGCCGAAGGACGCAGAGAAGACGACCGAGGCTGCGATCCTCGAAACCCGTAGCCCGTGGCGCGCGACGGGGACACTGAGGACGACACTTGCGCATCTGCCTGAGCTTGCTTCATGGCTGCGTGCCGCTGCCGCAAGTGTTGGCGGGTTGCGGCGACCGTGACCGCCACGGCTGACGCCACGCAGTCTTTCTCTTCTTCAGCTTCGACGAACCTGTCGTTTTCGCGATTCTCGTACCTCGAGCTGCTGCTATTGGGACCGTAAACGCGGGAAAGGGCAGCGGCACGGATGGCCGATTGCAAGTCACTGCGTTCGTCATCGTCGTCGTCGTCATCGTCTTCCCTGGAATCCTTTGAGTCGAAGCTCCACTGCACGCGCATACCACTGCGCGCCTTGTGTTGCAAAGGAGACCGCGGCTGCTGGACGGCGTTCAACCGCAGCCAACGCGCTCGCTCATGGGCAGACTCCGCTTTTTCTTCCTCGACTTCCTTGTCTTCTTCCGTCTTCTCGTCCTCGGGTTCCTTAATCTCAGTCTCTGCTTGAATTCCCTCAGCTTCTTCTTTTTTGTCTTTCTCCATCTTTCCATGAATTTCTTCCACAACTTCGATGTTTTCTTCCTCGTTTTCTTGCATGTCTTGTTCCTTTGCAATTTCTTGGACCTTTGCAATTTCTTGTTCCTTTTCCACTCCTGTTGCTTCTGAACCTGCCATTTCCACGCCTGCACTGTTCTCAATTTCCACCTCATCTCCATTTCTACTCTCACTGCGGTCGCTGAAAGCTCCTTCTTCTGGCGGTGGAGGCCCAATAGGCTCCGTGTCGACGTTCTCGGCACTTTCTCCATCATCCAACTCGGGCACTGTCGGCAAGTCCGTTGACTCCAACGGCGGCGGCGAGCAAGGTGGTGTAGTGCGATCGGGCGGAGCACTTTGACGACGAAGCTCGCGCTCTGGGATTGCCCCTTCATGAAAGGCCACGAAGTCACTTGGGGATCGAGCCTCTGACGCATACCATGAGGCCGCCGCCGCCGCGGCCGCTGCTGCCGCTGCTGCTGCAGCTATGGGATCCGCACTAGATAGAGCAGCAGTAGATTGGAATGATGCCTCCTGTCTATGCTCACCACGGGCTTTGTGCTTGCCCTGAAGCTCAAAAACAGTGGCTGCAAAGGCAGCGGCACGCTGATCTTCGGGCAGCATGGGGCTGCTGCTGCTACTGCGATGGAGGTGCCGACTAGACTTTGGGCGGCTGTGGCGGTGGCTGCGCGAGAGATGGCCACTGCTGCGGCTCCGACCGTGGCGGCGGCTGCTGCTCTTTGCGGCGTTTGAGCGAGGTCCTTCGAGAGGCTCTTGAAGCATAGCTTCTTTCTTACTCAAAAAAACGGTGCTCTTGTCGCCGATTCCGTGGGTGCGCAAAGGGTCGCTTGGCTTGAGCTCGACGCCACGGAAGCGAAGCTCCAGCTCGTTCCACCGCACCCCAACGCGCACACGTTCAAACGCTTCCATCAAGTCAGAAACTGTAGCACTGCCACCACCACCACCACCAAGCTGCGTGCCTTGCCTGCTGCCATTGTTGAGGCTACTGTGGTGGCTGGAAGGCTCATCGGGATTTATTTGCAAAGGCACTGTTCGGCCCGACGGCAACTGCACCAACACGGTGGCCGTGGTCGTGGGCGCGGGTTCCTTTTCACTCACGCGCACTACGGCACTATCATGCAGCAAACCAAGCAACGGATCACCATCGTCGTCGTCATCGTTGTGGTGGTGGTCGTTTTCCCTGCCATGCTCGTGAGATTGGTCGCTGCGTTGGCTTCTGAAGTCAATCAGCATGGCGTCATCCAGCAGCTCCGTGTCAGTTGGCCCCGCCGAAAGCCGCAGCTTCGCGAGAGGCAAAGCCAGTTGCAATGCCAAAGCGTGCTTCAGACTTTTCCCCGTGTCAAACAAGTCTACTGTAAACGGCAGCCACTGGCCCGACGGTTTCTCCACTCGCAGCGTGACTTGTGCGGTGAGACCCAACACAGCTCCGTGCGGCAAGTGGTAGTCCGCCAGGGGGCGGCGGTCGTCGAGCGGAAGCACTTCGCCTAAGCAAGTCAGCTGGCAGGCATGGTGGAGGAGTTGCGGTGGGCACTTGGTCATGGTGCTCAGGTGCTGTTCCCACAAGAGGTGGAGCACGTCCTGCAGCGTATCGTCCAAGGGGTGCACGTGGTGCACTTCAAACAGACCGTTGAGAGGAGGAGCTTGCCTGCGCTCCCCTTGCCTTCTTTGACTCTCTGATTCTAATGACGACAACGACAACGACTTCAGCAAAGACGCGGGAGCTTGCACCAAGAGCATGCTTTGAGGCCGCAACTGAAGTTGAAGCACGGAGTTGGGCGTTACGCCTGCGCCTCGAAGAGTGGTGTTACCGGCGGTCGGCAATAAATTCCCAGCACAGTACAACTGCATACTTTCATCTGGCGGCAGTGCCACATACTTCTTCGAACCGAGCTTGGTTTTGAAGTCCTGCACAGTCTCGTCGAGCCTGACCGGGAGTTGAACATAAAGGCCACCTTTGTCGCCTGGCAACTTCACGTGCACTTGCGCCAATGCTGGCCGCAACGACAGCGTCGACGAGGGATAAACGGACTGCGCCTCCACGGTGCGTTCGTCGTCGAGTTCCATTTCGTCGTGGTTCAAGAAAGCGTAGTTCAGCTTGAAGCCGTCAACTTGCACGTCGTGCTCTTCAACCAAGCGCTGCCGGAGGTGGCCCACCAGGTCACTGACTTCCACCGTCAGTGGAATGGTGCGACCGTCGGGGACGTCAACATACACCAAGATCGCCGGTGGGAGCAAGAAAAGCTTGGCACCGTCACTGACGCCACACTCTTGAAGCGTGCTGTCGTGGCGAAGCTCGAGTTGAGTGCCGCCTAACTTGAGGCGCATCTCAGACGCACTGAACCCGAGCTCGTACTCCACCAACGCCATCAACTGGCCCATCAAATTTTCACGGTGGACTTCGAACGTGAAAATACTGCCGTTCAGCGTTTCCACGGTAATGTTCATTGCATCCGAATGAGCCACCACTTTAGGCGGCTCGGCCAAATCTGCTTCTGGAGACTTTCTTGGCTCTATCCCTTCACTTTCACAAACAGCATTTGTATCACCAACTTCTTCAACAACTTCTTGCTTTCTGGGAGGTGGGAGCAGTCGAATCTCAGAAGAAATTGCCACTCCGTAGCTTTCGAGCGTATGGTCACCATCCATCTCAATACCAGCGAAAGATACTCTCAACTCCTCAAAATTATAACCGTCCAGATGGTCTTTTAAGCCTGCTTTGAATTCCTTGACAGTATATTTTGTGTATGTTTGAAAGGTATGAACCACACCGTTGGGCGCGACCACAAATACGTCAGTTTTCGGAGGCAACTCTTCCGCTGGCGCCTCGGAGTGGGACAAATGATCAACTGCCTCATTTTGGAGTACCGGTACCGACGAAGCAAGCGTTTCAAAGTGAACTCCACGCGTATCTACGAGCATGTCATTTCCAGTGATGGAAATTGAAGGATCAACAGAACTAGGGCGCGATACTTCTGAAGTAGTCGGTATCTCACGTTCTTGAACAGGAGGTGTGTCTGGGCGGGAACTAGTGACTAACTGAATCATTGGGCTTTCGAGCTCCTCCGCAGCCAAATTATCCTCATCGTAAATTGGATTCTCAGTTGCATTACCCTCAGTTGAATTTGAATCCTGCTGATTGAAAAGTTCTCCAGCTTGCTCCTCTGTTGCATTCACCTCAGCTGAAATAGAATGCAGCTGATTAAGAATTTCTCCGTCTTGATCTTGAAACACTAACTCAAAGTGAGCCCCGTCATGGATTCCGCAAGCTGCCATAAGGTCGTCATCGTATGCCTCTGAAATTTCAAAGCCAGTCAAGAAAAGTTTCATTGAAGATCTCTTCTCATGAAGTGCCAAGAAATCCAAGATAGTATGTTTCAGGTGCGCAATGGTTTCATGACGGTCAACACGAATTATGTGCTTCGTATTGTCAGAAGTAATCACAGATACTTGAATTGAATCGTCACTTTCGCCCTCGCTGCTGTCTCTAACTTCGCTTTCTACGGAGCTCGCGTCTTCTTCACAATCTTCCGCGGCAGTAGCATCGACAAAGCTCAAGTTTATTTGAGATCCATCATATATCCCACAAGCTTCCAAACGGTCTTCACCATCAAAAGTAGACAACTCGACAGGTCCCAGTGAAAGAACAATTTGATAATTCTGCCCTTCGAGATCAAGCTTTATCAATATTGCGTCTCGCAGCTCAGCAACTGTGTTGAGGTTCATGATGGGTATGTCATGCGCGCCACCGTCTGGTAATACAACCGATATAATCTCCGTGACGCTGTCTGTTTGAAGAGATGCCTCTGCTAATGGGGTCTCGTGGACTTCACTAGCAAGCAATACGGTCTCTTGAACAGTCTCAGCAGCTTGAGTGTCAAGTGCTTCAGCATCATTGTCATCTTCCTGAAGTTCTTTGAATTTCTTCTCAACCATCATAAGTTGTACCATGCGAGCGGCGCGATGCCTACGGACTGCAGACTGGATGGAAGTAGCAGCTTGATGGCGAGCAACCAAATTTGCTCGTGCTTTAACAAGGGCTCGGCGTGCCAAAACAGATCGGGCTGCAGTCTGAATGCAAATGGCAGCAGCATTCTTGGCGTTCTCCTGTACCGCTACTAGTTCCTCATTCACCACAGAAATTAAACCTAGAGATTCTTGATCGTTGTCGCGCTGCTTATTAGGAAGACGCTCACTTTCTCGAGCATATCTGACAGCGGCTTTAATGACTTTCCGAGCCTTTAGGACTGGAACTCCTTTCTTAACAAAGGGGCGTTCACCGGACATGACTACGTGAGTATATGACCCACCTCCGGCAGCTGAGAAAATATCATCGTAAATTGCTTCATCGAGGCTGAACTCTCGTAATAAATTTAGTAAGTCATCTGCGCTTCGTCGAAGGCCCCCTTCACCCTCCTCTTCCTCTTCCGATTCATCTTTATCTCTTTGATTCTCACTGTCTCTGCCAACCTCGCTTTCTTCCTCGTTGAGATCACTTTCTACTTGTTCTTCTTCTTCTTCATCATCATCGCGCTCTTCTTGCTGCTGCATCAAGAGATTAATCATATCTTCAGAATCACCTACTCCACTGTTTCTGCTACATGAACTTTCGTCATCACTTCTTTGCATTTCTTGTAATTCTGCCATCAAGGTATCACCTTCGATATCTTCATCAGTACCACCATCAACATCTCCACGTTCTTCGCTCTCAGCAACTGAAATTTGTTCCTGAGTATCAACTTTTCCTTCCTTTGATTGAAAATCAAAATCACGAGAAGGTGGGTCCACACGCGTTGAAATTGGGTCAACGTCCTCTCGCGTATCTTCATCAAGATCAACTTCTCCGGGTGATGAAGTCGTGCTAACAGGCGCGTTTGGAGCGTCGCCTGCTTCCATTTTGCACTCTTGGCTTTGATCTTCAGAAACACTTCTTCCTGAGTCAAAAAGTTCAGCCTTTTCCTCGCTCGTGTCGTGAACATCTTGATGACAAGTGACAATGTCATCACCATCCTCCTCTTCTTCTGGTGTGATTGCGGCCTTTCTTCTAGTTCGAAGGTAAGCCATGGGAACTTCTAAGGGATGATTTGAGTCTACAAACTTCACGTCTATAGTGCCAGATTCTGTTATCGCCTCGACAAGTGCAGGTAAGAAGTTTCCTTGATTCCAAACAAGCACCTCAACCTGAGACTCGAGAGAATCCGTGTTTGGCTGAAGCATTGCTTCGTCACTAACGTAATCAGGAATGTCCCGGAGAAACTCTAAATCAACATCAATATAAGCAATCTCATCATCGTAGCCAAGCAACCGCACGTGGAAAGTTTGCTCACCTTCCATTGGAATTGCCATTACGATTGCTGGAAGCCAATTTTCTTCGTCTTCTCCATCATATGTGACACTAACTTCGATAACCTGGCCGATATTGAATTCGGCTTTTGCATCTCCCTCAAGTCTAGCGTTGCCATCAGTTGACTTCAATTCATCGTCTAAGTCCACGACGCATTGCACCTCGCCTACACTCTCAGTGTCTTCACTACGGTCGTCACTTGCAATTAAACTAATTTCCTGCGTAGATCCAACATTGCTCGAGATTTGAGAGTCGACAACTCTAGGGTCGACGGTCTTCGTGGTAGCGCTCGCAACTTTCGGTGACGATTTCACTGCTGATCGCCTCGAATAGAAAACGCTGCCCATTCCTTTCACTTTGCCTTCCTTGGCTTTTGAATACAGATTTAAGAATTCTATTTGGTCCACCCTCCCGCTTTTATCTACATCAGCTTGCCGGAATGCTGCTCGGAGATCGTTGTACTTCGGTAAGGCACGAGGTCTAAAATCAGGATTCAACTTTTTGGCGTCTTCATTATCTTCCTTCATGAGGCTTAAAATAAGAGTCTTGAACGAATCAAATCCAATGCAAGGAGCGTCAGACCCGGTAGTTTGTACAACTTCGTCTAAGACAGCAATATCATCAAACTCTGCTTTCGCTCTTGCCATTTGCCCCGGCGTAGGAGCCTGGTGAGGCAGCTTTTTCTTTTTGGAAAACAAGTTGGCAAACCATCCACCGCCAAGGCCATCAACCTTACCCGCTTTGATACGCAAGTACAAATTGACAAACTCAGATTCGCTCAAAAATCCGCTTGCATCAATATCGGCCTGATTAAAGACAGCTCGCAAATCTCTTGACTTTGGTAACGATTGTACCTTCGATGTTCTGTCAACCCTTAAAATTTCATTGTTATCTTCTTGAACGATGCGCCGAAGAGTGTCTTTAAATGCCGAGTAACCAAGCACGTGCTGCTCTGGAACGCTCGAGGCCCCAGCAGTGCTCAGACTATGCCTGATGGCACGCTCCTTGGAAGCTCTAATAGCAGCTTCAGTAAAAAACTTTTTGGCACGACCCACCTGCTGTTTCGTGGCTATTTTTTGAGAAAGCACAGTGCTCGTAATTATCGGCTTCGAGACAATACACTCACCAAACCCAGCCCCCGCTAAGGCATTGAGCAGTGAAGAAGGCTCTGATATGTTGGCCGCCACAGCTTCTGCTGCAGACTCAACATCAATCCTAATAACTCGAAGTTTCACGATTACACTGCCCCCCATCACCCCCTCAACGATCACATGTGCAATGTCCACACCCAGCGTGCCAGCTATCGCCTTCAAGAATTTAGCCTTCATCACAATTCCAAAACTTGCCACAGTTTGATCTCGAATTGATATGCTGAAATCAACCTCCAAATCTGATGAGCCGGCATTTATATCTGAAAAGGTACCAGTATTATCTGATCTCACCGCTGGTGGCGGCACGAATGACGGAGGAGGCACTGCAGTGTGAAGTCCAGAACTAGGCGGCGCTTGCGTAGGCTTGTTGGGCAAAGGAGAAGCCTTCTTCTTAGGTCGAGGAGGAAGGGCAGGCGGCTGTGTCTGAGCTTTAGGATTTTTTTCTGTGTTTGACATGGCAAGCTCTTCCAGAACTGACAAGTCCGAGATCGGCCCTGATAAGTCCTCGTTATCAGCACTCCTCTCGTCATAACGTAAAAAAGTATTCGAATTAGAGAGTGCTTCCAGAGCTTCGCTAGTATCAACGACGTTGGTATCTTCGTTGCCTGTGGCGCTCTGACTCCCATCAAGTGAAAGGCCTTCGAGGACGTCCGACATACTCAAGTACTGAATAGGGATTTCGTCCTGATCGCTAAATCCGTCAAAGGTAACTATGGCTGTTCCTCTTTCGGTTATCGATTCCAATACCGCAGGATAAAAATTTGCCTGATTAGCGTACCTAGATATTGTACCAAAGAATAAGTCCGTGAACAAGATGATATTATAGCCAAGCTTATCAGCGTGCATGACTTACCACGCCTCATACGTATCTCCCTCGACAGCATCTTCAAGGCGCAGCTCTACCCCGTAGGAACGAGTTTGAATGGACTGAATGTATGCTGGCTCAACCTCGAAGACTTCATCAGCGCCTAGCATCTGAACCACGTAGGCGTCAACCTGTTCAGGCTCGAGCTCATCAATCGGCAGCTCAACCTGCAATGCACGACACCAAGCAGCGAGCGGGTTTGTGAACGGTAGAATTGTCGATGGCGATAAGCAGGAGAATTACAACTCTCAGACTTCCATGATGCTTGCAGCAACGAACCTGGTTCTGGAATTGCAAAACCTCCAAGACTCTCGCTGGAACCCATAGCTCTTCGCCATCTACACCGCAGAGTATTTCGACAACGCAATTCTCCGGGAAAACACCGAAGCCTGTCGGTTCAGCTTCCATATTGAGCCACTAAATATTATTACGCACAGTGTCAAATTCTAGCGCCATATCAGCCTCTCTATCGGCCTTGGCTCGTACAAGTGCGAAGTCTCGTTACTCGTTACCAACTGGATACGGTTGCTACTTCGTCTCAACTAGGGCCAGAGTTGAAACAGGAAAATCGTGGAGAAACGAAACAGCTACTTTTTGGGGGCTGTTTCGCATGGCACTCGAGAGTAGAAACGAAACAGGAAACCAGCTTCGA
>Ga0307930_1000345_pt1 | contig 36370 bp, 41 predicted proteins | sample OrgLakmetageno46_FD_203161 | JGI IMG/M metagenome (GOLD analysis project Ga0307930, IMG submission 203161) | Saline water microbial communities from Organic Lake, Antarctica - #46 | ecosystem: Environmental > Aquatic > Non-marine Saline and Alkaline > Saline | place: Antarctica: Organic Lake...
GTCCCCCGAGTCAGCAGCCAAACGCATCAGAGTGCGCTTCACGTAGTCCCGAGCAAAGCGCGCGCTCGCAGCGTCTGCGGACGACGCGTACTCCTCCTGCGGTGCACGCGCGCACATGTAAAATCGGTGTAAGCATGTTGTTCAGCTGAGAGCAGGCTCACAAACAAATGTCGGTGTGAATGCCCAAAGGGTGTTGAGGGATGCTTGCATTAAAAAAAAAGCGTAAGGTGACATGTCTACTGCACGTAAGAGTAATCATAGGAGGTGTTTTTTTAACTTCCTTTCTCCTTTTTCTTTCTCTTCCTTACCACGGTGGCCGGGCGCGTGTGCACTTGCAACAAATGTATGAGGGCGCGGTCGGCCGCACTCCGCACCCGAGCGTTGCTGTCCTTGGTGGCTTCGAAGAGCGCGGTGGCCGCCACTCCTGCGGTGCTCTTGGTGGTGGTGGAGGCGTTGCCACTGCCCGAACGTAGCGCTTGAGGGCAAGTTTTGGCCACAGCTTTGAGGCCATGGGCGGCGGGAATGCGAAGCTCAGGCGCGTGATGGCCGCACACCTAGCGGGGTTGACGATGATTGAGTGATAGTGGTGGCTATGAAAGAATAGTATCGTGGTTTGAGTGATAATTTGGTCCTGATAGTTGGCGTGGTTGAGCTTATTGGATTCATCGCAATGTTCACGTTGAATTTTTTTTTTTGCCTATTCACAAACACGTGTCTTCTTTCAAGTGCAAGATTCTTCCACCGACTGATACAAATAATAAGTCGTGCATGTGTTCATTTGCTTTTACCTCAGTCAGAGCCAGCACCATGTTGCTGCTCTTCACCAGCTGCGCTAGCGCCGGAGGTTCACCAGCACCACCACTGCCATTGGCTTTATGCAGCTTGCGAGCGGCCTGGAACACCGATGCAATGGCTTGAGCCGCAGAGGCTTGCACGAACGGCTGATCTGCGTCTTTTAGGACCGGCGCGAGGGCTTCAGCCACAGGACCATGCAAGGAGGCAGCCTGAAGCATGGAGAAGAGTGAAATAAATAAAGGGACGAGGCAATGAGCATGTATTATATCTGTAAAGAACGAAAGAAATTACACATGAATGGCCTCACTTCCTCCTGACTTTTTCTTGTTTTTTTTGCCCTTCACCCTTCCCTGATCCCTCGACTCCTGCCATCAATAACACATCTTCAATGATACTCCATCATCATTACGACTCAATCCTACCTTCGCCCCACACGCTGCAACCACGGCTCCTAGAGCTTCTGCAGCGCCTGCTCGCTTGAGCCACGCGTCACTGCTGCTGCTGCTGCTCTTGTTGGTGAGGTTCGGCAGCAGAGTGGCAGTGACCAGAGCTTGCAGAGGTTCCGGGCATGCTACCTCTCCACCTTGCGCTGCTGCCGCTGCGCCACTAGCACCCCCAGCAGCAGCATCGTCTGAAGAAGAAGGAGCCACCCCCAGCCAGTTGGCAATGGCAGCGAGGGCTAGCGCTGCAGCACTGCGCACGTCACTCTTGGGGTCTTCCAGGAGGCTGACGCAAGCGGCAGCCGCGCTTTCTTGCGCTGGAGGCGACACCTTGCTGCCTGCGGCTTGAAAGACCGACGCCACGGCATGCAGCATCGCCACCGAGACCTAATGTAATAGAAGTAGATGAGCGTAGATATACGTGCATGCGTACAGTAGACACGAGGGGCGGCGCGAGTGAGATAGGATGCCGGTTACTTATTCGTCTCAGACACCGACTGGTCTGATAAAGAGGAGCCGCAACACAAAGCAGCAGGCTTGTTCTTGCATCGTCTTTTGCAATCAGATTGAACCAACACAAAATAAAGAAAACCCCCACAGCACACACACACACGCACCTCTTTTGGGTGTTCGCTGGATGTGGCGCCGTTGAGCAGGTCCGTGACAACGGGGTCTACACGAGGGCTGGTACATAGAGAAGAAGAAGACGCGGCAAAAGGCAAAAGAGTTGAGGAGGAGGAGGAGGAGGAGGAGGGGAATTAGTACGAGACCAATCATGACAAATAGGTGTTTTATTCTTCGAAAATTGAGTATTTGATTTGATCTCGTATGAATTTATGTGAGGCAAAATAAATCTGAACAACCAGAAAACCGTCTTTGCTTCATATCGCACTTTCCACTTTTCGCTTTCATTATTCTCTTATCCATTTTACCTGAGGTCCATCAGCTGCCCAATCGCGGCAATCGCTTGCACCCGCACTGCGTTACTGCCATCGCTGAGGGCTTTCAAGAAGGCTTTTTGGAGCTGTGGCACGAAGGGCTTCTGCGCTTTCCCGCCCTTATCGAGGAGGAGCCGCAGGGTCTGCAAAATGGCCGCTTTTACCGAACCTTCCCACTTGTCTCCTACCACCCGAATCAGCGGGCCTGTCATTTTGATCAAGAACGGTTTGAGCTGCTCGGCCGAGGTCCAATTCACCAAATCGCCAATGCCCGACGCCGCCACTTCCCGCTGGGCCGCGGACCCTAATGTATTATCAGGAAAAATGCATAGGACAAAACATGGTGAGGCGCATGCTCGGATGAGTAGAAAGACGAAGAAACTTCCAAAATAACGACAAAGTAAGGGTGTAATATCTTCCACTTCGAACATGAAGAAACCATCAAGAGGAAATGGCAGTGAAGAAAAGCTTCGTTGAGAAGATGACAACAGTACGCGTACGCGCGCGAGAGGATGTGTTCAAACACATTGCAAATACCGTTGAGGAGGGCGTGCTGGTACAGGGTGAGGAGCGGCTCGATTCCCTTGGGCACGTTGAACGACGGCAGGTAAAAGTCGCCGTCAGCCCCCACGCCCCCCTTGCGGTGCCGCTGGTCCGAGACCAGGCTCACGATGTTGTTCCGCAAGAAGTCTTGGTGAGGGAGCAAGGAATCCAGCGGCTGGGCCTGTGATGCATTATGGTGGTATAAGCATAAAGGGAGGATGAGGGGTAGGTGATAGATGATTGGTGGTGTGGGCAAATAGAGAATGGTGAAACAAGAACACTAAAATCAAAGCTCGCGAAAGCTTGTTTGTCTATCTTAGGATATAAAGAAAGTGCTCCGTAATACACTAATATAGTATACCTTCATGAGCGCAGCCAGGCAGTCGCGCACGGCGTCGAGCACTGCTCGGTCGCTGTCCACAAACAACTTGACCAACTCCTTGAGGAACATGGGCACCTAGTTACAGATGGATAGTAGAGGTTAAAGAGTGAAAAGAGTACGAGCAAGGAAAGAAATTTGGCGAAGGAATAATTCAGAAAGAAGCTAAGAGTTAATAAATTGTGGGCACATGCACACAAAAACACACACGAACAGCACACAAGGACAAGCAATGCACAGGCACACAGACGCACCTGGTCGCTGTAGTCGCAAGTCTTGTTGTTGGCGAAGAAATGCTCCAGCAGCCGGACTCCCCACTTCCTTGCGCTCGCGTTATCGATGCCCTCTTGCTGCATCGGCTTGATCAGCTCGCACGCGAAGTGTTGAATGCCCTCGGTGGTGACCGCGCCGCACAGCGAACCCGCCGATTGGTCCAGCGCGTCCCGGCGGGTGCGGCCGTCGGCATCGTTGGCGACCGCTTTGGCGTCCAAAACCCCGAGCTCCGCCACCTAATATAGTGAGAGAAAAATAGAAGAAGCGGGTGAAGAATGCAGAAATCATTATTCTTGATACCTACAATTATGAGTTCTGTCCAAAATAATACATCGCTTCCAACCTCGCTTGAATTTCACATATCAACAGGTATCTACATAAATGTCTACTGCTGCTCAAGTCACTCCCTCCCTCACCATGGGCGGAATGAGCTTGTGCGCCACGTGGTGCACGTCTCGGCCGCAGCTCGCCGCAATGGTGCCAATGGCTTGAATGTGCGCCAGGGGCATCGGGCGCTTGAGGAGGGGCGGCAGCACCACGGGCAGCAGCTCGCGGGACCGGAGCTTGAGAATTTGGCAGAGGCCGAAGAGCGCCCGGTCGCGGGCCGAATCGTCCTGATGGAATAGGAAAAGAAAGGAAGGAGAGAAGAGGGAGAAAGATAAGGGAGAAAGATGTGAGTGTCAGTAAAGATATAGGTCAAACAGATACATAAAAAAAAGACATGAATACAATCTTTGTTTTTGTATTGATTCTTTGGGTTTTCCTTCCTTTTCAATCCCATTATCTGTTTACGCCTTTGCCACCGACAGATGTGCTCTAGTACAATGTTTCAAATTACCTGCCGCAGCTGCACCAGTAGCGCCGGCACGATCTTGTCAACCACTGCTTCGGTGCCACACAGCCGGTGCAAGGTTTGAAACGCTACCGCTGCTTGCTCCCGCACCAGAGCCTCCGGGTCGCAGAGAGCCCCCTGCACTGTGTCCACCTAATATAATATGTAATATAGAGGGGTGGTGCACGATGACATGGAGAAGGGAACAGGGCGCATAAACGGCAAGTGATGGTGCGGTGAATACAGATAAAGAGCGGAGTGACCAATCCTTATTCATCAACAACTGAAGACGAAATAGTAGAAAGGGAAAAACACTAGCACAAGCACCAAGCACCGACTCACCACAATGTCGAGGTAGTCTTCGAGCTGTTTCTTGGTGGCGCACGCCAGCACTTCGGCCAAGCCCAAGCAGACGCCTTGCCGCATCTCGGGCGGGTGAGTCAAGCTCAGGCCGTCGTTCAGGACTGGGATCATTTCAGGAAGCACCCGGTCCCCTAACTTGCGCACCACATCGCCGAGCGCGCGGCCAGCCACCTAGGACGATAGAGCAAACAGACAGGAATCAGAAGCATAATAGCTACATTCTTTCCTGCGCATGATAATCGAAGGTACAACACAGTACAGTCGATGAAGCTAATTGTGTCACCGAAAAGAACAAAAAATGCGAATAAAATACAATTAGAATGAATAAATAAATATATTTTAGTTCCTCATTTGGAAGTTTATCTTCTTATTACCGTGCGGCGGTCGGGGCTCCCCAAGGACAGCGCGTCGATGATCTGGCTGATCACCATCGGCAGTACTTCCCGCAAGGTCCGAGGCGTGTTCGGCACGATGGTCTTCCAAATCTGCAGCGTGGTTTGCCGCACTACCGATGACGTGTCGCTGCGGAGCACATACAGGGTAGCCAGCACCGCGTTGCGGCGATCCACCCCCAGGGCTTTGGCGACGGCGCCTGAAGCTGCAGCGTCGCCGCGGCCGTCGTCTTGCTCGAACTCCGACTCGTCTTCGCCCTCGTCGAGCACGCAGGCCTGAAGTGATGATAGGGATGATGATGGTGGTGGTGGGGCAGCAGATACGCGCACAGTAGTATGAGATGGGAGAAGAAAGAGGCGACTATGGTCGAAAACACATATGTAATATTTGTGCGTACTGCATGAAGCATCAGAGGCAGTGGTGGCGACTAAATTTCCCCTCATCACAACGTTAGCAATGGCATTGACGAGCCACTCATTACGCAAAGCGCGGCATATGATACACCCTCACCTTGGTGTTGCCGAGCAAGTACAGGAGGTCACCCAGAAGCTGCACGCTCGCATGACGCAGACGCCAATTGGCGTGAAACAAGCCGCGCTCGAGGGCGGGCAACAGCATGCTCAAATGGCTGCGGCCGTTGCTCGACACCAGAACCTAATGGTATGTACATACAAAAGAGAGGAGAGAAGTAAGAAAGGGGAGGCAAATATACGGAAGAAACAATCAAGACATGACAAAAAAAAACAAATGTATTTTTTAGAGTATTCGTTGCAAAATTCAGCCACAATCGCAACCCCTGAAAAGTAACCTCACGTAACTACATGTGATCAGGAGCATACGAATATAATACAATAAAGTATTACCTGGCCCGCTTTCAGCGCCACTTCCCGCACCGACTCCATTTCATCACCCAGTCCTCCCAGAATCACGGGCAGCGCGTCGTGCTCCAGGAATGGCCCAAACCCCCCTACACTTGCACTGCCGGGAGAGGCCAGGCTGATGGGCAAATAACTCAAAGTGTACAGCACCCCTTCGCGGACGCTCACCTAATATGGTAGATATGATGAAATATGTGAATATGATGCATACGCTCATTGGTGAATTGAAAGCACCACTTCTCAAGGAGTCCGCAGCGACAAACAGTTATTTGTGTACGTCTGCGTACATTTTTTTTGGCGCGCGCGTGTGCGTGTAAAATACATGCTTCATTCTCGACAATCATCTCATCTCACGTACCGACGGGTGTTGCGCTAACGGCAGCAGATCGCCTAGCACTTGACGCGTGGTGTCATCTCCTAGCGCCGCCAACACCTCTGCTAGGCCTTGCGCAGCGCCGGAGCGCTCGACACTGCCGGGCGCAGTCTTCAAAGTCTCGAGGAGCCACGGGAGCACCTTGATATAATGGGAGGGGGGTCAGATAATAAAGGTGGGAGGAGTTTGAAGTGGTGAAGTGAGAAAGGTCAGAAGAAAATATGAGCCAAAATGGAGTGCCTGCATATTCCGTTATTCGCAAATCAAGTGTTCACCAAACTTTTACGGATATTACTAGTATAGCATATGCGTAATCCTCCATCAATGCACCACCATCATACCTCGCTCATGTGGTCTACGCCGATTCCATGTACCAGCTGCCCCAAGGCTTTGGCAGCGGTGGACCGTACGTCGGGGATCGGGTCGAGGACACCGTCTTTCAGGCCGGGCAGCAGCTGAGGCAAGTAAGGCAGCATGTCCTTGGGGTCGCTGATCATTGAGGACATGTTGCCGCCAATGAGGGCGCCTGAGTGGAGAGAGAGAGAGAGATAGGGGAGGAAAGAAGCAAACAGACAAGGTTAAATTAGATAAAACAAAGAAAAGGAACGAAAAAAACAAAAACTGAGATAAAGACACGGTGCAAGTCCTGAGTAAACGGATTCAAACGTCGTCTAGTACCGACTCTTTTCCTTTACTTCTTCTACCTCATACTCCTCACTTGCGACCTGCCCCTATCAATCCTTCCTCTGACATTATCACCTTTTCGCTTCACGTCTCCCGAGCGCTCCCGCATGGCTCTCTGGAGCACGGGCACCAGTAGCGCGAGCGAGGGGGCATCGATGGAATGCACGAACTCGCACACTAGCAGTGCCTCCACGGCGGCCTTGGTGTGCTTGGCTGGTTCCACGAGTGCCCCTAGGAGCACCTCCGAGAGGCCGGCCACTTCTGGGTTTCGGACCACGCTGCGCACGTCCTTGAGCGACTTCTTGCCCGACTCTCGGACCTTATTTTGTTGGAAGGGAAGAGGCAACGAAGAGATAAATAATGCAGATAAAGTGCTTGGTAGTGAGATCACGATTGCCTTTTCATAAGCAGAACCACTGTATAATTTGATTTTAGCTTCATAGCTACGGCGCAGACAGGCACATCCGTTCTTGCTCAGTCAGTCCCGCCGTACCTTCGGATGAGTGTCCGAGAACGCCGCAATCAGTTTGGGCACAATCAGAGGCAAGCACTGCCCTAATTGCTTAGGCGCACAATACGCCATCGCCCCAAGCAAACTGATAGCTGCTTGTTTGGTACGCCAGGCTTGGTCATCCAGGGCCTCTAAAATCTTAGGCAGCACCTGATTTGTTTAGCATATAGGCAAGCAACGAGGAAATAGAACGAGGAGTGAGGAATGAGGTCGAAGAAAGACGAATGAGAAAAACAAAGGTTGGAGCCCCCCCTTCTCCTCCCCTCCCCCTAATGTAATGTATTATTCCGACCAATTTCACGCCGTGTTGGCTGAGGTTGGCCATGATGGTCTTGGCGCAGGACTGCGCGGCGTCACGGACATGTGAGGACCCGTCGCTGAAGGCTTTGAGGAGCACCGGCAGCACCACCACCACGTAGGGCTCGAACAGGAGCTTGAGCCGGGCGCAGAGGCATTCCAAAGCGTACAAACTCCCCTGCTTGGCGGGAGCGGAGCCTGAGAATGGAGGAAGAGAGGAAGACATCAAACCCAGTAAGCAAAATAATTGAACCCAGTAAAACGGACGAATTCTATGCCTTATTGCTAAACGAATGATTTCTCGGTTTCCAATTATGCATATAATATTACCGCTCGCTGCGGCGGCCTCCAGCGCTGCCACTACACCCTTTTGCTTCAAGCACCCAATCCCGAGCCCTTTCACCACTGCGGCTAGACCAATCGCGGCCCCGCACCGCTCCGCGTAGTCTTCCGCCTCCACCGTGCGCTAATATAATAGAAAATCAAACAACATGAGCAGCACGGTTGAGATGTGCAACTCCCAAAACGCAAATTAAACAAAGGAGTGCAGACAAATACAATTTCAAAGGACATCACAATTTCTTTATACCATATAGGAGGCTCGCGCGCAATTACACTGAATCAAATGCAACATTCGAGTAAAAGAAGCACACGTAGGAAGCCATTTCAACACCAAAACACGCACCGACAGGAGCACGTCTAGCACGCTCGCGCCCGCCTCCTTGTTGCCTGCGATCAGAGGCACCAGACGCTCGGCGGCGAATTTCTGCACCGATTCGGAGGGCACCTTGAGGGCGTCGACTAACTTGTTCACAATGGCCGTGACCTGGCAGTGCAGGAAAGACACACGAGAAGGATGGAGATAACATAAAATGAGCACATGCACGTGAGTGATAATCGAACAGTGGGGCAATTAGGCGAGCGTGTGCAGTAGCCATTTTGGACATAATGTGCAGATAGATGGGAAAGCAAAGGCAAATATAAAATGACCTCAAACTGGCCTCAATACTATCTGTTCTCATTCACTACCTTGGGATCACCCTTGTCCAAATGCTTTGCGATTGTTCCCAGCAGCGCCACGGTGCCTTCTCGCCGGCGGTCGCCCAACACAATCGGGTCTTCTTTGCTGGCTGCTGCGCTTGCACTGCTGCTGGCCTTACCCTTGTCTTTCTTTGAGCTGCTCACGGGGGCAACTGCGGCTGCACCTCCAGATGCACTCGCGGCACCTCGGTCCGCATTTTTGCTCATGTGGGCTTCGAGGATAGCAAGTAAATTGGAGGCATGGTGAGCATCTGGTGCGTAGGCGTCGACTAGGGACGTGCCGGCTCCGAGCATCGACTCTCGCACTTGCGGTGCCGGATCGGCCAAGCCTTCACTGAGCACGAACTCCAGCACTTCGTCTAAGAGTGGCAACTTTTCGCCGCGGTCACCACCACCCCCACTATCATCCCCAGGGTGCTCGGGACCACCCCCGACTGCACCCAAGGTCTGGGCCCCCGCAAGGGAGGCGAGCGCTTCCCCGACCGCACTGCGGATCCTACGCGTGGCTTCCTTCTCTTCAAAGGCGGCGACTTCCGGGCTCTGGTTTTGACTGTTGCCGCCGTTGCCAGTTGAGGAGGAAGAGGAGCTGGTGCCAGGCAAGGCCGCGCGCAGGTATTCTTCAACGGATAATCCTTTGGCGGCCATGGCTGCTTGACCGTGCAGAGAGGCGTCCACCTTTCGACAAGAATGAAGAATTTTAATACAAATTTAATGAGTGACGAAAAAAAAAGGAACAATCTCAATGCCTTACTGGAAACATACTTCCAAATAAGTCGTGTGTGTATGCTCGGAAGATCAACCGAGAAGGAACAACAGTTATGAAAAGCAATCAAGGCACCCCCCCCAAGAACGCTTACTCTTTGAACTTCCTTTGCCCTATCTCTCTTGTACGCCTACCGGATCAGGGTTCGCAAAGAACAGCTGCAGCAACCGCGCTACCACCATCGCAGCTCCTTGTTGCCCTGCTTGCCCAGCTTGTCCTTGCTGCTGCTGTTCAGCCAACCCGCCTGCGAGTGCAGCTCCCGCGGCCCTGCGCACACTGTCGGACCGGTGCCCTAGCAGGGCCAGCAGTGGCGGCGCAAAGCCCGCGCCGATGGGCTTGCCACGCTTCTGCCACACGTCCTGGGCGATGGCTTGGGCCGCGGGGTGGTCCCTATATGTGTGTGCACATGTAGTGTTATTCAGCCAAGTGATAAGACAGAGTGCACACTTACAAACCAACCAAGTAACATCAAGGTCCAAGAATTAGATACGAATTTCTAGAGGAAAAAAAAACTTGTCTGCTACGTAAAGAATTATTGTGCCCGTACCTGTAGTGGCACGCCAGCCATAGCCTCGACTCGAGCAGAGGATTGGGTTGTGCAAGTTGGTTCACCCCCTCGGGGGTGGATGCGCGCATTTGGCACGCGAGCAGCACCGCCAGCTGTGGTGCAGAGAGAGAGGAAAAAAATATATATTGAGAGAGAATGAGGGAATTCGGTAAGACAAACAAAACAAAATAAAAAAAACAAGGAAGTAGCGGATGAATTTTAGTGTGAATTACACACACCTGAGCATTCTTGGGTCCAAGAAGGCCTTGGTCGCGCAAGAGGGGGCCCCATTCGACTTGGGTCATGGGCAGACCCTGGCCGGCGAGTTGAATCACAGCATTGAAACACGGTGGCAGCGAAGTTGAAGTTGAAGAAGCTGTTTCCGACTCCTTTCCTCCGTACTCAAAGGTCGCGGGAGGCGCAGCGGGGTGTGCGGGGCTCGCGCCACACGTAAAAATGGCCGCCTCCAGCAGGGCCACGCGCAGAGGCTGCGCCGAAGACATGGGCAACAAGCCTTGCCCGTTGGCATTATCATCGCCACCACCGCCGCCGTTGCTGATGCCCTCTTCGGCGATGAGGTGCGCGTGCTTGAGCAAGATCGCCATGGCCTTGTCGGATTGGGGGCAACACGGCTGCTCCGCCGTCAGAGCAGCGTGCAAAACGGGCGTGCACATGTGGAGCGATGCGGGGCCTAGGAGAAGGGCGTCCTCGCTCACAACCTGATCGTTACATCCATGACACAAGAGGAAGTTTGATACCTCGAAAAGCCCCCCTGTAGCTATTCCCTTATCTCTTTTGAAGGCCGAACGCAACATGTAGTGACGGTATGCACAATAAGTCATTGCGCAAATGCTATCTTCTGCCATTATTTTAGTTTCAATTTCCTGTCACATCTTACCGTTGACACGTAAAGCTCTTCGATCAATGCGCCCACCAATTCCCCCCCTGCAGCCATCAGCGATTTCGAACCACCACTGCTTCCTTCTGGCGACGAACTGACCAGACACGCCACAATTCGCCGCCCTGCCGCTAACAAGGAACGAAGTTCATCACTGAGCTCATTGCCATTGCCATAGTTGCCAGCACCACCATCGTCATCATCACCACTGTTGTTGTTGTTGGAGGTGCCGCAGCAGGTGCAGAGCGCGCAAAGGCACATGTAGGCTGCGGAGTGGTACTGAGGCAACGACAGGAGGCTGCACACGGTGGCCTGCGACGCCATCAAGAGACGAGGACCGAGGCTGCCAGCATGCTCCAATCCTAGTTAGAAGAGGAGGAGTGGTGGGTTAAAATCAAGAATCAATGGTCTAGTGACAGAAGAGTGATTAATCATTGGTGTAGTTAAACTATGTCTGGACGTTGGGTTTCGATTCATGGGTTGTCAAATACACTTCGTATATGGGGTAGAAACTGCTTTAACTGCATTCTTATCATCCTCTTCTCCAACCTTCTCCTCCTCCTCCTCATCATCATCGTTATCTTACCCGTAGCTTCACCCACTACGCCTGCCTCAACCGCTGCCCGTGCGCTGGCCAGGGCTATGCTCGCCACCGCTGCCAGGGCCCGCTCCACCGACGCCAGCAATTCCTTGATGCGCGCGCGCTCAGCATCTTCCTCCGCCGCTGGCCCCGTGGGCTTCGGTGCGGCAATGGTAGAAGCCGCGGCTGCTCCACCACCACCTGCATTTCCTCCTGCAGACGAGGCAGTTGCTGCACCTGCACCGCTGCTGCCGTTGCTCGAGGCACTGCCACCCGACGATGAGGTTGAGGCGGTGCTTGCCGGCGCTGCTGCTGCAGATGATCCGCTTTTCTTGGAGGTCGACGATGAGCTCTTCTTCTTCTTGTTGGCCCCACCTAGACCCAACAGAGCCATTTCTTCAGCTTCTGCCTTTTCTTTTTTGCTCATCACTTTCTTCACCGGAGCCGCCGCGGCCACCTTCTGAGCTGCTTGCTGCGCGGCCAAGGCAGCAGCGTCTTCTTCTTCTTTGGCTTTCTTTTTCGCGGCAAGCTCAGCTCGCACCTGAGGGTCAGCGTGATGATTGAGACAGAGAGAGGCAGGAATTTTTTGAGAGGAGAGGTGAGGCGAGAAATATTTCTTCAAAAAAAGTTGGGACTTAAGAAAAAAAAATGAGGAGATTCAGGATAATCTAATTAGCGCAGAATAGCTCTAGGAATAACGACAACATTGTACAACCAACTCGAGATTTTAGTGCATTCCCCTCGAGCACACACACTTCGTACCTGTTCTTCCCAAGCCAGGTCTTCTTGCGCGGCGCCAAAATCGCCGCCTTTAGTCTTCGCTGCACGCTTCACTGCCGTTGCTGCTGCTGGCGCTGCTGTTGCTGCCCCAGCTCCAGCTCCTTCACTAGCAGCACTGCTCGCTGGCTTGCCGGTTTTGGTGGCTGCGGCTAGCTTCCGTGCGTCTTGCAGCAGTACGCCGTCAGGCACTTGCAGGAGCTCCCATTGGTCACTGGACAATGCTTGCAGAGCCGCTCCGTTGTCCTTCAAGGTTTGAAGCAAGGGCGGCACTACCGTGGACTCGAGGAATTGTGCGGATGCTACACCCCCTGGCAGGTCCCAAAAAGGACATTCCTTCCCTGTATCTGCCTGGACCAGGGACGCTGCCAACTGCAGACCCGCACAGCGCTCCCCAGCGTAGTCGGAGCCCAGAGCTGCTAGCACTTGAGTGGACAGAGCAGGCCCAGCAGCGGCAATGATGGCAGCTGCTGCTGCTGCTGCTGCGGTCGCCGAAGAAGCATCCTCCTCTTCGTTCCCATCGCTTCCGCTCGCAAACGCATCCCCAAATGCACTACTCGCGGTTTGGCGCCACAGTGTCTGTGACGCTTTCAGCGAGTTGCCACTCTTGTGTCCGGCAGCTTTGGTGCACAAGTCCAGCGCCGCGTTACCTTGACCAGTGAAAGCTGGATGGTAGCAGAGCAGAGCCAGAGAAGGCAGCACGGACCCGTCCAGCAACCCACCGACACTACCAACTTCCTCCTCTGCAGAAGCACGAGTTGGTGGCACAAGGGCCTGGAGGGCGGCGAGCAAGTAGCTCTGCGCTGGCCACGGGCGCCCGAAGTTTCCACAAGTGGGACTGCGCGCCCCGTGCGCCTCTACAGCAGCGGCAGCGTCAAGACTGCCCTCGAGCGCTGCGTCAGCAACAGCGGTGCCCAAACGCCGGGCCCCCACCTCCGAGCGCTCTTTGGTCCGTTGGGCCTCCGCGGCCACGTCACAGCTGCGCAAGTAGTCCAACATGGCAATGGCCAGGCACTTGGCTACGCGCGCTGGTTGTTGGCCGACTAGAATAGAAGTGGTTGCCGTCGCAGTGCGCCGAACCTCAGACGAAGGGTGCAGCAGGCACCGCACGAGCGCCGCGGCCGCCGGGCAAGAACCCCGTAAACCAGCCACATGTAGAGCGGGGGCCGAGGCCTCGGAAGAATCGTCGGGAAAGAGGCTGTCGAGCTTGCTGATTGGCGGAGACGCAACGAGGCGAAGGCAGCGGCAAAACGCGAGCAAGTGCGGCCACCCTTGCTCTGCGGTCGCATCGTGCAGGGTTCCTCCTCCTTCGCCTCCAACATTCACAGCACCGCTGCTGCTGCTAACTCCAACGAGATCCAAGCATTGGCCCGTCGCGCGCGCATCTAGGGAATACAGCGCGGGCGCGAAGACGAAACTGGTGCTCGAAGTGAGGTAGTTCAGAGCAGTCGGGCTGCTGCTGTTCTTGGCGTTGCTGGCTGCGATCTGTGTGGAAATGTTGAGTGCACGGTTGGTCATTTGAGCAGTGCGACAGGATAAGTATGTCAAACTGAAATAACAATTTACCATTACAGCAACAAACAGATGTGGTTAGTATGTGCACGAGCGTTCGCTATACCTCGAGGGAAAGGCACAGGGCCATGATGGCGTCCGGTTGAGCAGCTTTGCTCTTTTTGGCTGCGGCTGCCACCACTGCCGTGCTTGCTTTCTCTGCGCCCGCTAGCCACTGGGCGAACGCTTCCGCTCCTTCGACAGCTCCTGTTGCTGCAGCTGCTCCTTCTGATGTTCCAGCAGCAGCAGCGGCGCAGAGGGCAGCCCAAGCAGAGGAGGTGACTTGAGCTCCTGCCCCTGTGGCAGTGGTGCCTGCAGCTGTAGTGAGAGCAGAGAGAGCGCTTTTGGCGGCGTCAGCACAGGCAGCATCAGCGGAGGAATTGAGCAACGAGCACCTGAAGAAGAAAAAGGCGAAGAAGAAAAATAGTGCGTGCAATAAGAGTAAGTCGAAAGGATGTTTTTAAAGGAAGTCGTAACGCATTGAATCACGTAAGTATCAGTAGGCGCCCCAATCAAAAAAGGAAGGAAGCGTTAGCCACGTCAACAATTATCGTTTTTCATAAACATCATCACAAACCCCCCATTTACCAGCTGCCCAGACTCGCAAGCGTGTAGGCTTTGGTGGGCGGGTGCGATTCCACCGATCCTGCCGCCACGAGCGCCGCCACTGCTGGCGCAGCACACGCTTGAGGCACTTCAGTCGCATTAGCGGTTATTCCCGGTAGGACCACCGCCAACGCTCGCAAGAGTTGGCGCCGCTCAGCCCAAGGTGTAGTGGCAGCACCAAGAAGTTCCGCAATAGCTACCACCAGGCTCTTCAGCGACGATGACGACGACGAAGAGGAGGAGGAATTCCTGGGACTACTCGAAGTCGAGCAGCGTGCGCTGAGGCCTTGCAAAGCTTGCAGAGCCGCGTCGGCTGCGTGTGGAGAGCCTTTGGCCACGAGCTTGACGAGCAGAGGCGCGAGCGAGGGAGCACAGGGGGAAAGATCCACCTGGCAAGCACAAGGGGCACACACAAAGCGAGTCGAAGAAAGTGAACAAAAGTGTAGGCATACGTGAAGAGCAAGAGAGAGAGAGAGAGAGAACGTCGAAGCTTAACGTTACTTCTCTTCCTCAGAACGTTTCTAGCGTTTCCCCTTGCACCTGAAGGTTTTGCGTCAAGGATGCTAGCGCTGGCACCACCGTTTCTGGACACTTCTTCAGCAGCTTGACAATGCTGGCCAGGAGAGAAGCCGAATCTACATCTTCACTGTCTCCACCTTTAGGCACACCCCCAGCGAGTGCATCGGTGGTAGGGAGCAGCCACGGCAAGAGGGGCGCAAAACTCTGCAATACATGTGGCGGCAGCGAGCTTTGCCCCTGCGACGACGGCCACACCACATCCCTGTACCTCTGCAATAGGGCCTCGTGCCACGCTGCTGGAGTACCGCCAGGCAAGCGAGCAGCGTTAGCAGGGTTGAGGCAGAGCTGCCCGAGCACCGAAAGACCCGCAAAAGCAGAGGCGCTACCAAAGGCTGCCGTAGTGCTTACAGCCGCCGCAGCCGCAGCAGCGGGACCAGTGAGGTTGCTGTCGTTGGCCACGAGGTTGAAGTAAGTCTGCAGCAGCGCAGGCCGATTCGCAACACCCACTTCGCCCCAATGCAAAACCAAGCCCTCCACGCTCTTGGAAGCTTGTCGCAGACGGCGCTTGGCCTTGGCACTGGCCCCACCAACACCACCACCTGCCTGCTGTTGCAAGGCGAGGGATTCGAGGAAGAATAGCTGCGCTTCAAGCAGACTAGTCAGCCACTCAGCACCACTTGCGTCCGTAGCAAACTTTGCAGTGGCAGCCTTACCAGCAGCTTTGGCAGCATTGGCAGCCTCCTTGCTTTCTGCAGCTGCCTCTGCAGATGCGGCTGCTGCAGTTGCCGCCTGAGCTGCCCTTGAGGGTGCCAGCCCAGCCCGCACCAGCCGCGCACACAGTTCCACACCTGCGACCTTGCTCAATGCACCGCTGCTGTGCCCCAGCGCTTCTTTTCGGAGCTTTTTGGCCACCGAGAGCAGCAGCTCGGGTCGCCTGTCCGCGTCAGCTGCCGCAGCTGGAGAGAAAGCGTGGAGGAGAGCAGTCATTTCATCCTCAAGGCCATGAGCCCACCTACGCACACGTGAGGCAACGGCATCAGATACCCACTTCATGCTTAACATGTGTTCGAAACCTCACGCCTAATCGAACATTAGTAAAGAAGTTAGCATAGCAATCTCTTCCTGCCCCTGATCAATTGCGGCTCTTCAGCACTATACTGCTATCAAAGCAGGGCGCTTTCTGTGAGGAGTTGTGTTAGTGGAAAGGCGCCTTACCGCCGGTCGTCCTCAAGACGAGTAGCAAGCCGAGCCTGGCAAAGCAACCACAGTACAGCATTGGCTTGCGCTGTTGTTAGGCCAGTGCTAGCGTCATCACCTTCAAGCGCTTCCCGTGCATCGGCAGCGTCCTGGAGGTAGCCGAGACGGCGAGCCTTGCCCGTCACTGCAACAGCCCGCCGATAGCACATCGCTACCGCACGAAAGCTGTCTCCATTGTCTTCACTTTCCGCCGTAGACATATCTCTAGATTCGTCTGAAGGTATCACTTGCTATCTCGCTGGGGGTTCGCTGCTTGTCTCTCTATTCAGACACACAATAAGTAGCTTCAAAGAAAATGGCGAGTGTTCGCTGAGTTGTTGTGCAGGCAGTCCTTCGCGTATGTGTCCGTACAGTATAGTACTCTCTAATATTAATTATTCTCCCCTGTACTTACCTGGTTACAGTCCCTGTGTACCCTGTACTTACCCGCTATAAGTACTTAATTAATAGTAATTACATACAGTATCTCGTGCACTCAAGCACTCACAACGCAGTTATAACACACAGCAATATAATACTGTTGCAGTTGGCACATCAAGGCGCGGTGCGGCATACTATCACCTTCATAGTCCAGCTGATACTAATACGCGGAGCAATAGGGTTTTGGCTTCGGCAGCTCCGTCGCAGACTTGGCTGCTAATTACGAAATTTGAGGCAGGCTCCGAGGGGCCGGAATTAGAGGGCCAACAGGAAGAGATAAAAAGCAAAGCAGCTCATATTAAATATAGGAAGCTAATCAGGCACACGTACCCGAGTGGCCATGGAAGTGATGGTAGCGGCCCAAAATGGCACGCTCCTCAGTGAAATTTCGTTTCATCTAGATATATGCCGCTATTTACGTAATTTCGTTCCGTCAGCGCGCGTGGCGTAATCCTGTTGCCTCTAAATTAAGGAAACAGGCGTCCAACAAGGCATCTATCGAACTTCTTCACGGAAAGCGGACATGGTTCTGGCTCAGAGCTCGAGCGCGTTAAGCAGCGGCCCTGTACAACGCCAACGCCCAACGCCCCGATGAACAGCTGCCGCGACTACGAAGGTCCGGAAGCCCTTGGTTTTTAAGACGGGCCCCGAGGAGGCGGAATTAAAAGGCCAGAAGTTAGGGATAGAAAAAAGAATCCCTAGGTTTTCTACTTAGATAACGAACACAATTTCAAATCTATTTTCCAGATTTCACAAACGTTGTATGTTATACTAGGTAGTAGGGAACTGGTCTTATCTATACTCCTTTGACTTGCGCGCAACGCACGCGCGTACACTTCTTCCCGCAGCATTGGCTTCGGCTTCTATGCCATTTGGGTTTGTATTAGTTCGAGTTCGAGTTACTCCTTTAAATACTAAACAAAACATAGAAAGACAAGACCACAAATCTCACAGAGGGATACATTTCATTACTCAGGTCTGATCTCAGATAACAGTTTTTGAGCCATGAGCTATGAGGCACAAAATCTCTTGAGATAGCTTTTATTCTCCATGAAGCCAATTCACATTCGCCGGCTAGACCAGCTCAGAAGACACCATCGATGGCTGACTCTGAAGACAACTCTACAGTTGTGATATAAACAAATACAGCTTCGAAGCATTTACGAATTTCCGTCGATTAGGGGTTGCCGTAAGTCTTCGTCATTTGCTTTTTTTCTTGTACTACTCGGGCGGGCACGTTGATTCAAGGGAGTATCATTTCGTCGCGAGAACACTGAACTTTCTGAGCCGAGGCCATCAGCCGGTGCGATATCTCGGAGAGCACTTAGGACGCGCACAAAAGTCGGCCGCTGGCGGGCGTCATGTGCACAGCACGCTACCACAAGTTCAGCGATGGCCTCTTCGCAAGGGAGTTGAAAGTTTCGCATGGATGATGTCGTCTTTCCAGTGCTGAAAGGCCGCCAGCCGTCGTGCCAAACAGCTTGCATTGCAGCACGCATTGTTCCTTCGGGTTGTCGATCATCCTGGCCTGTCAGATGTCTCAGATGGGTGCGCCATCGGTCTCCGATAAACTTGACCAGACCATCGGGTACCACTAAGTCAAGCAAAAGCATGCCAAACGAGTACACGTCCGCAGACTCATCATAAGGGCTGCCATTCATGAGCTCCGGTGCGGCATACAGAGGTGTACCAACGAGCGTCATTTGGGCATCCACTTCGCCAGGTTGAGCCTTTGTCCGCGACACTCCAAAATCCGCAAGCTTGGCACTCGAAAATTCCGTGATGAGCACATTGTCCGGTTTGAGGTCGCGATGCATCACGCAAAGCTGCCGAAGACCCGAGCGCTCGTCCACGAAGTCACGGCTGTGCAAATAAACCATTCCTCGCACCACGTCTTGAGCGAGCCGCAAGTACAAGTCCCATGTCTTCACCAGACTAACTTCACTCAACCTTTCGTCAGGTACAAAACCAAAAGTAGGAACGGCCTTGTTCTGTCGGTTTGACAGCAAAAGATCCCCGAGGCTACCCCTTGGCACCCATTCGAGTAACAGTGCTACAAGTTCTTTGCTCCAACACGCACCTACCATAGTCACTACATTTGGATGCCGCAGCGCGTGGTGCGTAATCATTTCTTTGCGGAACGACTGCATACTCTGCTGATTGATCTTATGAAGGGTCTTGATAGCAACTGGCTGGCCAGCATAGAATCCGTGGAATACTTCACCAAAAGCTCCGACACCGATCCGTTTCTCAAGGATAACATCTTTAGGGTCGAGCAAGAGCTGTTGGAAGGCCCGGGTTCCTGTAGATGTACTCGGCCGTGACTTGTAATCGGAAGTTGCCTCCGAACTCTGTGAGAGTTGAAGAGCACCAGTATTGCCATCGGATGCCAATAAGAGAGACTGATCGCTTGCATCACTTGCAAACCTATCTGAAGTAGAATCGTCGCGTTGTCCCATAACAGCTTCAACTATATGCTCTTCATTGGGGGTGAGTTCCCGCACTTGCCACTGAGCCTTCTCGAGGTGGCTTCGTAGGCCGAAAAAGAAAGCCATGAAAAGCACAATGAAGTTCACAGCCACTAAAGAGAAACCCAGAAGCAGTTGGTTAGGAGCTTGCGTGTTCTCATCATCACCATCGACCATGTCATCATTTGACGATTTGTCACGTGACGAATCCTTATGATCCGATGATACGTCGTAAATACCCGATGTTATAACAAGGCATGCCGCATAGTTGAGTAGCACAGCATACTGTGCAACGTGGATCAAGATACCATTCTTGGGGTTTGCGTATACTTGGACCTGCCCGTAAAATGTGAGACTACACAAGGCTGCTGCGAGGCCAACAGCTGCTGTCTGCTCAACGACTGAACTTGTAAGCGGCACAACTGCCACCATAAAGATACGGCGCATCATTTCGAGAGGCTCGAGAAAATAGTATTCGATGCCAAAGGGCTTGAACAGAAAGATGTAGGGCGCCAGTCCTGGATCTGCATCTCGGATATAGAGAGAGTACTTTCGATTCGACAGAAAAGGATTCATACGGTCTCGCTTTCGCCACAATAGAGTGAGCCAAATTAGAGGCACTGTCATGTACGCAGTGATAAATATGACATCAAGTACCAAAAAAGATTTGTACTCTGAAGAAGAGCAATTTATCGATGTGTCCGATTCCAAGTATGACACTCCAGCCACCTCGACGCATTTCAAAGCTTGAAATTGTAGAAACGACACTGGCGGCGTCACGAGATAAGAAATCAGTAAGAAAGCATACATGTGGAATCGCACAAGTTTCTCATGGCGAGTATTTTCTATTGAATGGCGAATGCAGAACATGAAACCGTTGATGAAGACGATTACAATAGGCACCACTGACCAAATGAGCACAGATTGCAGATGATTCCTGGTGAAGCAATCCGTCGACAAAAAATCGAAAGAGAATACTGACAAAACCGCAGACATGGTATTGAAAGGTTCAGGATATGAAGTATTTCCCCAGGATATGCTATTCACGATCTGGTAAGTTGAGATGCAGACACGTAATGTGCCTGTGTCAACTTCACGAGCAACCCCAGCCAGCCACGACTTCGAAAGACACGTTGGCAGAGACGCTCGACCCCGCAGCAGAGCCCATGCCCAAATTGAAGCGACGCTGAAAGCAATTGCTGCAACTGCGAAAAAGCCCCAGTGAGTATCCTGGCATGGTCGGCAATATTGCAATGGCGTGTCATATACGAATCCTTCATCGCATGCGTTGCATAGGGGGCCTCTTGAACCAGGAGAACAAATAAGCTCATCTGCGAGGCAGCTCGTAGATGTAGATTTGTTAACCTGGTCAGCCCAGCACGACATATTGTTATTCTCTAGCGAACAGGAGTTGCGATAGCACTTGTAAACATCTCCAGCGTATAATGGATCTCCCAGCTCAATGTAATAGCCCTCGCGCGGTTGCGGTAAATAGCGACCACCGTCGCACTTCGAGTTTGCCGGGCAATCCGTACTTTCTCCTGTGATGGGATCAATATAGTACCGTTCGGCTGCCAACTCGCAAGTGGTACTGCCGGGGGTGCTGTCGAGTCGAGTAGGGCAGTCTTCGCATACGATTGACCCAGGAGTCGATGTGAATGTTCCAGACGGGCAAGGGAGACAGGCAGTTGCCCCGGAAAGGACCTGCGTCTTCAAGCCACCAGACGTGTCATTTATCCCAGCATAACGCCCAGCTTCACATATTTCACACTCCGTTGAGCCTTCAATCAGAGATGCAGTTCCAGGCCCGCATGGACTGCAGGTCTCGGGCTGAACTGCGCCAAGAATTGCGGAATACGAGCCTGAAGGACACAAAGGGCAACCGCCACAGTTCGCGAGGCAGTGCTGCGCACCATTTGCAGGCGTGCACTTGCCAAAACTCCCTCCTGGGCAACTCGACCCACAATAAGCGCTAGCATTGGCAAACTCTCCACCAAAATTCCCATTGACAACCAAGTCCAACCCCACAAAAGAGCCACTAATTATATACACTGCCGAACCATCAGCCGAGGGAGCAAGCACTTCATTGTCAAGTATTTGAACTGATGAGGCGTTAAGAAAAGCCGTATCAAGCGCAACGCCACCTCCCATTTGAGCCGCTAAATTTGATTGGATGGAAGATGAGAACACATTAGCTTTGGCAAAGTTCCCAACGAAAACCCCCCCACCTCGCGCTGCACTATTATTTGTGACGATTGAAGTTTCCAGGATAAGTTCTGAATCTAAGTCTTGAATGAAGATTCCACCGCCATCTGATGTTTGCTCTTGGCAGACCTGAAATATCCCTGAAGTATCAGAAGAATGTTGTTGAATAAGACTGCTGTATTCAATACTTTCGCCGTCAACAACTGCCACTCCTGTAGGACCATCGCTTACATAATCTCCGCTATATGGAATGCCGCCAACAGTGAAGGTGTATGGGGATGTGGATGGGAGCACAAACGTTATTACCTTGAGCGTAATCTCATTAGCACTCACATCGAATGAACATGAATCTCCGCTGTTATGAGTAGATGGGTATTGCGGCGAATAAAAACAATCCCCACTTACTGTGCAAGGGCCTGAACTCAACTTCACGAATGAAACACCGGCGACATTATGCATTATGCGGGACTCGTGGACAATGAATCGGCCACCGTTTGTAGCGTACAAACCTCCACCTTTACCACCAGGCTCTGATACCAAATTGTTTTGGACATCGCAGTTGGTGAGGTATGCTTTAGAATTTCCGCATGCATGTACTCCTCCGGCAGAAGCACTCGCAGTGTTATGGCTTATAGTCATAAACTCAAGCTTAAGGTGGCCACCGCTCATGGAATAGATGCCACCGCCAGTTTTCGCAAAATTCTGAGTAAATTTAGATAATTTCATGTTTGCAGTCGCAGTTGATACCCACAAAGCGCCGCCGTATAAACCTCCGTAGTTTTCAGTGAACTGCGCATTAGTTGCAGTGAGAATAGCGCTGACCGTGCCAAGGCCTATAGCACCGCCACCTTCATTGGCCTTGTTATGCCAGAATGTGCAATCTGAAATGTCAATTGTTCCACTGGTGGCATAAATTCCACCGCCATAGGTGCTTGAAGCCAAGTTATCGGAAATTTCTGAGGACGCAATCTTCAAAGTCGACGTTTTATCCGAAAGGTAGATGGCTCCCCCGCTATCTGCTTCGTTGCTCAAGAATATCGACGAGGTGATGGACGCTGAGGAGAGGTACCCGATAAACAAGGCTCCTCCATAGCTCAAAGAATTGCCATTGCTGGACCCACTTAGGGTTGCATTATTATTGGAAAATAAGCAGTGAGTCACGATAAGGGTAGTCGGGGCAGACGAATATATTGTAATCAGAGTCACTGCTCCACCTCCCAAAGCGTCAGTTGCTTTGCCACCAACGATGGTTAAATTATGGATAGCCACATAAGCACCAGTAATGTACATGCACCTGCTTGACGAGCTTGTCGCATCGAGAGTATAGCCGTGTCCGTCAAGATATATTTCGAGAGGCAATTCTTCCGCAGATTGTGACATAATCAGTTCAGAATCTTGTGAAATGTCGCGGACGAACGCGATTGAGACGTTTCCCGAAGCGACCAGGACAGCCGCATTGAGCTCGCCGAAGTTGCTTACCAGCACAACGTCCTCAGAACTGGTGGCGTGAGCCAGGATGTGAGACAACCACCCACTGAAGAGACAAACGAGCAGTGCTTCAACAATATACAAGATCATAGATCGACTGGTCATTTTAAAAATGCCTTATGTATTGAAGTGCCGAAACGGAGAGGTTAGACGCTACCGTCAGCTTAACGAGCGATGACACTATGAAATCATCAATCATCATCATAACCACGAGTCAAGAGCCAGCCCGAATTCTGATGTTCTGCTTTTACTTCTCGCTCGGATTCGGAACATCCCAATAGAACATCCTGTAAAATTTCGCGAAGCGCATTTAATATTTATGGCGCTATCACAACACAGAACAACTGAACAAGAACGCGTATTCCACGACTTCATGCGCATAGGAAGAAGAGTTGCTCTGAAATCGTCTATTGTTACTTCCACCTGCTATCTAGACATTTAAAACTTATTTTCGAGAACAGAGCTCAAGCTTGGGTATGCTCGCGGAGTCGAGTGGTGGTATGCGCATGCCCTGGGGCTGGGAGTCAGTGAAAGACGCCGACCCTGACGCTATGCCACGCACACAAGAGGTGCCGACGACTTTAAATCTATGGTTGACATATTGCACCATTGCTCATTCTGGTATATGATTCATTGTGATTGAGGCATCACCCTTGTTGGCGTCGTGCTCTCGTACCTTCTACAGACTGAGCGAGATCCTCTCGTCACCACAGAACGCAAACCGTGGTGCACTTTCACCGTAAGTCTGAATGGAAGTTCGTCGATTCATAAGATGCCTCGGTAATATCGCCACTCAACTTTTGCCCGATGTCTCCCTTGCCTCTTATTTTTCTTTTCAGGGGGTCTTTATCGCTCTCGTCTTTCTCGGTGCCATGGTTGGCGTGTTCGCTCAAGCCGAGCAATGGGCTGCTTTCCACGGTTATGACACGGGCGCAGTGCGCTGCGCGGACAATTCTGCTTGCGTGGGCCTCGTCGGCGATTGCTGCCCTACAGCTGCGATGAACCCTAGCAACAACGCGGGCGTCGGCGTGACGCTAGGTTGCTGCCGCGATCCAGACAACGTAGCTACACGCCACTTCACTGAAGTCGGTGCTTGCGACGACAACAGTGCGTGCGCTGCGTTAGGGCTCAGTGGCATGTGCTGTGGCCCGGAGAACTCGCTTGTCTGTTGTAGTGATCTAAGCAACGAGGTACGCATTCTGTTGCTATCAGACTACAATTTCTATCACCGTCTCCGCCCTATCTGTTTTTACCCATTTCAGAATCTTTTTCTCTCCTATTCCTCATCTGGCTCTGCTCTAATGCATTCACTTGACGACCATATATTATCGCATACGATGGGGTTTATCCAGGTCAGGAAACCCCACACGGTAGTCGCAGCGTGCAGTGGGAACAGCGCGTGCCACTTCGCTGGCATCACTGGCAATTGCTGCCCCACCGATGATGGTACCATCCTTGGGTGCTGTCCACCGGGAAGTGAAAAAGTGGGCTCGAATGATGATGACGATGAAATTGACGGCAGTGGCGGCAGTGACTCCAGTGGCCGCGTTAGAAGACGCATCACGCTGCCTTTCCTCGAAGGGGCTCCGTAGAGTCAGCTTTGGCAGTGCTCAGCGCTGAAGACTTCACGTGTAGGAGAAATCTTGAAGCACCTTGTATGCCAAGGCATGCTCTTAGGTGAGTACTTGAAAGTGAGGCCATCGCCAAACGCCAGATCAAGGAGAATTCTTACGTGAGCAGTTTTATAGAGGCACCAGAAGCTTCTGTTCGTTGCTGGGCAACTGGGCAAAGACAAGTTTGAGAAGTGAAATGCGATTACTTTACGCACTCGCTGATATATCTACAATGCTTTTCTGTGAATAGAATGGTAATATTTATAAATTACTGGCAATACAACCAACTAACGAAAACATAACATGCGAGACACAGAACGGAGCTCCGAAATACAGATTAAAGATTTGCGCCAGTAACAGTACGCTAGTTGGGTATGCCGTAGTTCGTACTACTACCGGATACCGGGGGCTGCCCTTGCGAAGTACTGAGATTATACTCCCCCGACCCCAATTGCCAAGAAACACCGAACACCGGCACCGGCAAATATATAGCAAAAAGATGCGCATTGGCGAATCCTCCTGAACAAGTATGACTGGGCTGAGTGTCCTTTCGCGTAACGCAATGTTCATCTTTACTTACATGATCTCTGCAGGGTCAGTTATCAGAAGTAGGCATAAGTTCCGAGTACGTTTGCGATCTCTACTCCGCCCTATTGAGTATTAATATCAGTTATCAGAAGTAGGCATAAGTTTCGAGTGCGTTTGCGATCTCTACTCCCTCCTATTGAATATTAATTTGGGAACATGGCATACCTACTTCTGAATTAGGTAAATGGCCATTCCGCAGAACATACCCGTGGATTGTGTATGTATCTCGGCCATTGGCCATAGTGAGCCACAGGCCACAGCATTGGAAATCAATGGCATTGGACCATCACCAGCACCAGCACCTGGTATTGTACTGTACGAAGGAGGAAAACAGGGAAACGGGATTTGACCCTGTAAATGCGCTAATGTAATAAGGACACGAAACACACAACCCACGCCGACTTCGAAATGCGCCCCATTCGTTCAAACTCTCCGTTAGCAGACTTCTAAGAGCTCAGTCGATACGCACCAACACTCGATTACCTGCCGCTGTTTCCTAGCAAGAAACATTCTTCTCACGTCGAGTATTAGCGGCAAGAGGCATCGCATTTAGGCAGTCGAGTCAAATGATGTACTCAAGTCTCAGCCTGATTGTATTTGCATGCAGCTTGGCGGGCGGTTTCTGCGCCACGCACATCGGCACCCTAATGTCAGCAGCGTCACCAGAGTACTTCTTGGCAGTGTTCAGCGACAAAAATGACCAATTTGTGGCGGGCCTCCACTTATCAAGTAAACAAATCAATGCTAGAAGACGTCTAGAGGGAGGCATTTTTGAATATTATTTGGGGCGCGATAGCTCTCCTTTTACCTTGTTGCTATCATACTCTACTCTTCAAACCCTATACCTCTTCACTTGCAACGAATGATACGACACATTATATGTCAAATACTCAATCTAGGTGTGGACGATGCGCAGCAGTGGGTATTCGATGACGAATCAGGGCACATTGTAGCTCGAGGCATTGAGCTAGCTTTAACGGCTGGCACCACAGACGTCACTCTGGCGGAACCCTCAGCAGACGACGAAGACGACGACAAGGCAGCACAGAAATGGCACGTAGCACTAACGGGACACGTGCTCTTGTTGCGGAACGGTAAAAGTTTGGCATTTGCCTACGCAAAAGAAGGAATGCCAGTGCGGGTCATGCCGACTTCGATGACAGTAGCCAAGCAAGTGTGGGTGTTTGGGGCCACGCCTAGCCCAACTGCTGTGCCCACACATGCACCTACCCGGGTGCCACAGCCTAACCACAGTGCTGCTGGCGAGCACAAATCTTGGTGGCCAGTAATAGTCTCTGCTTTGGCTGCCGTGCTAGTGTGCGGTGGCGTAGGGTGGTGGGCCTTGAGTATCATTTACGGTGACGCCCCTGCGCCACCGAGCAAAGACCTGAACAAGAAGGCCAAGAAGAAGCGGCGCAAAGTTATATCCAAAGAAATGGCAAGCGCGGGAAAGTCTGACGAGCTAGACGTCAATCCGTTTGAGTCACGAGGGGAAGTGGAAATGTCGGCGATGACTGACGAAAGTGGAGAGGAAGACGACGACGACGACGACGAAGATGGTGACGACACAGCACCACTCGTGGCACCCAACGAAGGTGCACCAGGTTCCGAAGTTTCTGGAAACTTTGGGTTGATTGGTGGTTGGCTCTCGAACGTGCGGGCCCTATTTGCTAAACCCGAAGGTGGAGTGATCGACACTGCACTGCCAGGTGACGAGGAAGAAGGCAACGGCAGCCACGAAGACACTAACGATGACCTCGATCAAAAGCGAAACACGAAGCACGATGGCAATGAAAAAGACAACGAGTCCAACCGAGGCAGTGGCATGGACGATTGGAAGAAGAGCACCACCGTGTTTGCCGAAGGCGACGAGTTTGTGAGTTTTCGTGACGTTGACGACGACGAAGACGGCATCTTGGAAGGTGAAGATTTAGAACCCGCTGCGCCTCCGAATGGCAGACTCTCCTCTGCTGGCAACGCCAAATCGAAACGCGGGCGAGCATCTATTCTCAGCGATGGCGGTGGTAGCAGCGGTGGTGACGGCGGCTACGATAATCTCGCTGATAGTGATAGCGGTGGCGCCCCCGAGGGCTACGGCGAAATATCAGGAGACGAAGCGAACCCTCCCACTGGCAGTGAAAGATCGAGCGGCAGAGAGGGTAAAAACAGTAGCGACAAAAGAATCGGAGGCAAAAAGAAGAAGAAAGAAAAGGTGAAAAAGGGAGCCAAGGCTGGCAAAGGGAGCAGTAAGAAGAGCAGTGACAAGGGCAAATCGAAAGACGGTTCCTCTGAAGAAGATGAAGAATCGGGCCAAACTCTTCCGCCGCCTTCAAGGCGAGGCAAGCAGAAGAGCGGCGACGGTGGTAGTGGTAGCAGTGAGGGCAGCAGTAGCAGCTCGTCAGAGTCAGAAGACGATTTGCCAGCGTGCATGCGTGGTGGAGACTTCAGCAGCCCCAAGAGTAGCAGCAGCAAAGGCAAAGATAACACCCGGAACCGAAGCAGTAGCGGCCCAGCAGATACTTCGCCTGAACGAGCCCGCGGCCCGACGGCCTTCGGTGGTAAAAACCGGCGAGCACCGCCAACTAAGAACGCAGACGAAGCCATGCTGGACGATTTTGTCGCGTAATTTTTCTTTATTTGTTCCTTTGGAAAGTTTTGGAATTTAATTACGAATAAATAATATGGCTGCGTATAACGAGCAGCAAATTCAATAAGCTGCGTCCTGTAACATTCAGTTTTATACATCCAGAATGTGTTCTTCTATCGCATAATCAATCCAGCCTTTAGTCGAACCTAAGTCAAGGGTCCAGTTGCCTTGTTTCTTGTTTTCTATTTCTTTCGGGGTTAATATGAAACATTTTCTAATACCTAAAATCTGGATAACTCAAGTCAAATGGCTCTCATGCCTGTTAGTAAAACGTTTGTGGGGGAACTTTTCACGACGAAACCAGCGCAAGTCAATCCATCGTGGAGCTTTCGAATTCTCCAACAAAAACTTAGGCAGCAGCTTCTTCGATGCCTGAACATGTCTCGCCAACTCTTATGCTTTCACTGCAGTGGAAGTCTTGGAAGCGCGGAACATGGCAACATTGCGAGGCTCGAGCGTTACAGTGTGGCCCACTGCAGGATTTGTAGGCACAACATCCTCATGCAGCCATAAATCGCGCAAGGACACGCTCGCAGTGCCGTTCTTCGTTGAAGCATCGTCGTCGTTGGACCATCCGAGCTCTTCCCAAGTAACGCTAACGTTTACTGGAGGGCCCCCACCACCCCAAGTGCTGTTGTCACCCTTGTTGTAAAGCAACACTGCGACGTCGCCATTGGCAAGGGGCTTCATCCACGCTTGCGCGCCATTCGTGTAGTTGTAGAGCCGGTGGCCTCCAACAAACAAGGCGTCCTGGTTTACGGCTATCACCTGATAAGCGGGCAAAGAACAAAATATTTAAGTTTGAAATGGTGGGTAAATTAGCGTCTATGAGTGTACAGAAAACATATGCTTGATAGTGCGGTTAATGACTTCAACTTTAACGTGCGCCATGGCGATTTACTCTTTGTACCTCCTCGTTGAGAAGAATGGACCGCTTTTGTTGGGACATATCCCGTGGGTCCGTAGCTACTACGAGAGGGCTGGCCCACAGCGCCCAAAAACTGAACTCCGATTTGGACTCTTCGAAGGTCATGACCGGCACGTTGGTGTAGTTTTCGAGCATGAGCGTCATCAAAAAGTCAGGGTCCATCCAACCATACTGCGCGATTGGCAGCAAAAAGCAAAGACACAGAAACACACACTAAAGCACAATTCAAGTAAGCATTTTCAAGGTATGGATTTTTCTTTTTTATTGCTTCTTAACTGTGTACTAATTCTCACACAGAATAGAGGGCAAAGTTTTACACAAGAAGTCAACGGTTGAAACGCACAAGAGCAATCATTCTTCACCTGTTTCGCCCATTTCGAGGGGTTCAAGGCGCCCATCCATTCGATTACGTCAGCAGTGCCCTGGCCGTACCCCACGCCAGCTGCTTGTGGGGGATAGTGCCACACTGGCAAATGGTCCATTTGCACCCTGTACATTTGCCCTGCTTGGCTGCCCCATTCCCACACCTTACAAGAACGAAATGAGAGCCAACACGGGCATACAACGCAGCATAAACACGCGCAAGTGTATTATTGTACTTGTGGAGTTAAACACAGACGCAATAGTAAGACGTCCACAAAATTTACGAATGTGCGATTTGAAAGAATGTCAACGGTTCAACCATTATACTACAGTAGTAGAACAAACACCTCACCTCTTTTTCGCCCCATTCGCAGAGGGAGAAGAGGATGGGCCGGCCGGAAGCGTTGAGAGCTTGACTGAAGTTGTCGTACAGGTTTTGAGTATTGCTAGACTCGTTGGATGGCACGTGGCAAAAGTCTGCTTTCACGAAGTCCACACCCCAGCTCGCAAAAGTTTCCGCATCTTCAGTGAAATGGCCTATCATAAGAACAGCACGCGCACACACGCCCACAAACCCGCACGCGAGCAAACGCACACAGATGACAATCATCATTTTGCGACCATTTCTTGCGTAATTTGAATCATCGCACTCGTCCTTTTACACTGCTCAAAATAAATGTTACTTGCACTTTGAGGCCTACCGTAAGAGCCGGGGCGTTTCTTTTTGCAGGTCTCGGTGCCGACACACGTGTAAAGCCCAAGCTTGAGCCCCTTCGAATGCACGTAGTCAGCCAGCGCAGCCATTCCGGACGGAAACTGCAAAGGTTGTCCCTGCAGTACACAGAAGGAAGAAATTATTACGTCTTGGAAGATGCAACTATCAAGTATGCAGTTAGGTGGGTGGAGGCGTGGGGAATGCGACGAGAATAACAGACACAAGGTAGAAGGCCAAAAGATTGACAACATGTGATTTTCTCATGAGCTTGACTTGTAGATAGATGACCGCATCTTCGCATGAAAACGAGAAATTTTGCTGCAGTTTGATATTGAATTGCCTTTCCTCAACCTTGGTTTAGTACCTGCAGGCGCCCGTTTGCATCGCGTTCAGCGTCCGCCCAACAGTCGTCCAGATTTACGTACCTTGAGAGTAAACAACACTATTTAAATGTACATGTCAAAGCAAAATTATCAACATATTAAGGGCCCCAAAAATTAGATAAAAACGTACTCGTAGCCAGCGTCGCGCATACCGCTCGACGCCATCGCGTCTGCCACTTCGTGAATTTCTTTTTCCGTGCATCGGTCGAGGAGGCCACAGAGATCGCTTGTGCACCCTACGAATTCACATCAGTGACGACAAATATTGAGACAATGGCAAACACCACGCCAAATTATAAAGCTAAGCTACGTGAAATTTGTTGCCAACCCTCTCAAAGGCGTGGATAAGCAGCGTGTATACCAAGGTGTCTACTGTACAGTACTGTATCTCGGAACATTTGCTTGCTAGAATTGCAACTACAGCTAGCGTGCTTACAGGTGTTCCAGCCCATAGGAGGTGTAGCACCCATGCCATTGTTATAAGCGTAGACACTGGCCACACTAGTGCTAAGTGCGAGCGAGAGGAGCCGTGCTATCAACATGGTGGTGAAATGTTATGCGATGTGTCAACCCCAACGCATTTTTCTGAATTTCTGAACCTCGAAGGATTTGTTTCTGCAAAATGCACCAATCGATCGCTTCTCAAAATCTCAGTACAGACGATGGACAATTCTCACTTCTTGCACATCACAGCAATTAAGCTACACGTGCGTGACAAAACAGCAAACTCCGACGGAACCCAGTGCATACACATTTTAGAGGCCTTCACGGATGTCTACGGATTAATTTTTATTTTTAAGAATTTTCTGTAAATGTCTGTAAATGCATTTGCAGACCATTTACGAGGCATATATATGGTTTTTATTTGGTTCTTGAGTGGACTTGGTCTGTGGTCGAGATGATGGACATGGGACATGGGACATGGGACATGGGCTCTACAGTGCCTTCAGAGTACCTCCGCACACCTCAGCGGCATCAATCGCCAACTGCACCGCCAGAGTCGACAGTCGCACCGAATTCGAGTTAGGTACAATGCCGGGCGAATCGAAGCATTCTCTGGATGTGGCTAGTACGAGCATTCGATGAAAGCCTCCGAGAGAGTCCAACCCTTTTCTGTCCAGTAGCATGTCACAGTGAGCCACCGCTATTCTCTCCATCCCTTTGATAGATGCGCAGGCATCGAAATTGAAGGAATGCTTAGATTTCAAAGATCGCTAACGATTCGGGATTTTGAGACAGGCCCCGAAGGGCCGGAATAAGAAGACTAACAGGTAGAGAAGAAAAGCAATGCAGCGCAAACTAGACCTAGGAAGCTAATCAAGCGCACATGCCCGAGTGGCCATGGAAGTGATGTTGGGACAGGCCCCGAAGGGCCGGAATTAGAAGACTAACAGGTAGAGAAGAAAAGCAATGCAGCGCAAACTAGACCTAAGAAGCTAATCAGGCGCACATGCCCTAGTGGCCATGGAAGTGATGTTGGGACAGGCCCCGAAGGGCCGGAATTAGAAGACTAACAGGTAGAGAAGAAAAGCAAAGCAGCGCAAACTAGACCTAAGAAGCTAATCAGGCGCACATTCGAAATTCAAAACAAACAAGAACCCTTGCAAGTCGAGAAGGGCCTTCGTCGCTTTGAGTGCTTTAACACTACAGCATCCCACAACAATGAAACAGCGCGGAGTCTAGTAACAACTATGCTTGGTAGGAAATTTTATGATGAAATGCCCGGGTCACCTGTTCATTTCTCCACCATGTCTTCGTTCCTACCTCCTGACTTCCAACCGCTTTCAAGTTGACTATGAGTGCACTCACGGACGCTTCAGTGGAGGCCTCAAGATGAGTATAAGTACTTGTCCTCGTTGCAGGTGCGTCGATTTGCTTTGTTGCTGGCCTCGCTGAAGAGGCCGGCTGAGATATCGGTGCAATCGTCTCAGGAAAATGTCGAGGATGGACGGGCACACGCTCTAGCTTGCAAACCTTCTGAGTTTTCGATTTTCGATAAGGTCCAGATGTTCAGACCTCCGCTCGAGATAGTTCATAAACCTGGTTCTTTTTCTGTGTAAATTTACGTCAAAAATATTTATGATCCGTTAAAGCCTCTATTGTGCGTTCTTCTTTTTGCAGGGTTTGTCGTCGAGTAATTACAAGCGTGCGAAGACTCCTATTTTTTTCTTTTCGAGATACTCTTAATTACGATTTCCGTTATCGAGTACACTGCTTAATTAAATGTTAAGTGCTTCAGATTTAATAATTTAAGCTCGAGTGAGAAAGAGTTAGTATAGTCTAATCTAGTTAATTCTCCCCAAAGTACAAACAAACACCACTCTGGCATATAGTCACTAGTCTAGTCTAGTTTATACTCTCCCAAAAACAAAGAAAGGCAAGTACACAGCAGTCACAGAGGCACATAAAGAATGCACTTGAGCTGCAAATGCGCTAGAAAATTCGCTCCAGAAGGCCAATTAAGGCTCCAACTGGCGCCTTTCCTCCGAACAAGTCGGCGGGACTGAGTGCTCGTTCGTGTGTCACGTCCCAGGTCCACGAGGCAATTCTCTGGGCTAACAGAAAATTGTAACCTCCAGAACATGTCTGACTGGGTTGAGAATGGGCTACTGCTTGATTTACTACTACTAATATTATTATTATAATTATTTATTACTTTTAGTGAGGAAGAGAATATCCATTTCTGTATTACTTGCATTGGGAATGCATTCCACAAGGCCTCCACGACCTCGGTAATTCCATTCTTCCATTCGCGACCAATATCTATTTCCCCTCACTTCATTGGCGCCAGTTCAGGAATTTTCTGCTTCCTCCGACTCGTTTACCATGCACGTCATTTATTTAAGTTTAAATGCCCGTAGCTTTCGAGGATAAGCGCAGATGAAGGCACCTCCCGTACACAACTTTGGTGAAATTATATGTACTAGAACTCGAACTAATACAAACCCAAATGACACAGAAGCAAATGCTGCGGGCAGGAGTGTACGCGCGTGCGTTGCGCACAAGTCGGAAACGTAAGTCCTCTTACGTTTTGACCAGTGAGTCGGGAAGCCGAGCGACTCATACGGTCATGGAGCTTTCCTAAATTATATTTATAATCCAATTGAGCTAAATTTGTGTTCTAAAGGGCATACCTAAGATCCCTATTCTAAACATTATATGCCAATTTTGATGAGAACAGCTGAAGGTGGCGGACTATGGGCGGGCGGAGGAGTTCGTACTCCTTCAGGGGAAGTCTAAAGCCGATCAGCAGGCAAAGGGGCACGTAGCAAACACATTCCGAACCGGCCACCCGCTATGCCCAGTGTCGCTGTTCCAACGCGCGGCTTGGCTGAACCCAGCTCATTTTGCAGCCGTGGTTCGCTATCTGCATTCTAAGGAGAATGGGAAAGTACTGTCACAGGATGAGATCGCCAAGCACCTACGGAGCGCAGGCGAGCGGTGCGGAGTGCCACGAGCGGCTCTCAGCGTAAGCTCTTTGCGCAGCGGTGGGGCGAGTGCCATGTTTCATGAGGGTTACCCGGCCGAGGAGATCAAGAGGCGTGGTCGTTGGGCATCGGAGTGCTGGCGCACGTACGTTTGGACGAGCAGGGAGCACAATCAGGAGCTAGCAGGGTAGATGCTACCCTTATCTTTCACGCTGCTGGCGTTCTTGATACGGCATGAACACCGTGCCTAGGCCCGAGAGGGCAGGGGGCACCGGTGAGGGGCAGAAGCCAATGGGCGCTAACTTCATTACCGACCCCCGCAGCGAAATCATGGGAGGCGCATGCGAGTACATCACGAGCAAATGTTTTTCATCGCTTTCAAGGGGCCCGAAAGGACAACCGGACTGGACGGGAGCTAGTTGGATCCAGCCAGTGCGGCATCTTTGGGAAGTGTGCCATTTGGCCTACAGGGGGGCGTGGGGGCGCTGTGTTTTTGGTGTAACTTATCCCCTTCGTGAAGTAACTTGGCAACGCACGATCATTAGCCCTAAGAGAAACTGGATTTACGGTGGAGCTACGGAACCGCACTATTTGTTTTCTTCAAAGCTGTTGGCGTTGAGGCTCTTTTTATTCATCATTCATTCTCACTGGCGAGGCGCAATCAACGTGGGCTACGCGGGCTTCGGCGCTCAAGCAATCTCGAGGTCAAGACCACCTGGCGAGAAAGATTGGGCGTTCAAGCGCGTGGTTTAGGAACTAGGGGTTTAAGGAAATCGCAGTTCTTAAGTATTGGTTAAGTCGGGTCGGAAGAAGGACTTTCGACAACCTGCCGGTGCTCATATCCCCCGTCGCCTACGCCCTTCGTGGAAAATCAGGGGGAGATTCCCAGATATTATAAGGATATGGTACATGGCCCTATATACATCTTTACCTACATCCCAGGTGGCCGAAATTACAAGTTATTTAATTTTCTCGTAAAATTGCGGTTTATTTTTTATTCGACTTACAAAAACGACCAATGTGGCCGTAAAACCGCGTTTTATACCAGGAAATTTCCAAGAAATCGCCACTTCTTGGCCAGGACAAGGAAACAGGAAACGGCTTTTTTCGACCAGGAATTCAGGGTTTCCTTGGTTGAGGCCCTTATAATTCATCAGCCATTCCCACTGGCTGGGCGCAATCAACGTGGGCTACGCGGGCTTCGGCGCCCAAGCAATCTCGAGGTCAAGACCACCTGGTGAGAAAGATTGAGCGTTCAAGCGCGTAGTGTGGGAATCGGCGGTTTAAGGAAATCGCCGTTCTTAAGTATTGGTTAAGTCGGGTCGGAAGAAGGACTTTCGACGATCTGCTGGTGCTGATATTGTGTTTACCCACCCACCTCAGAGAAACCCACACAATAGGCCTACAGGGGGCGCGGGAGCGCCGTGTTTTTTGTGCAGCTTATCCCCGACGGAATTCTGACACCAGAGCTCATGGCTGTGAATCCAGAATCGCATTGTAGGACTTCAAAAGTGGCGACAATATCCCACTGCCCGTCTGTGAGATCATGCGCGGTGGGCATCAGGGAAGGGAACGGATCCCTAGGAACTTTGGGCCACCGACAGATGATGAGCCCTTCCGCTATGAATTTGCAGCACCGTTTGGTACGCGAACAGTCCATGGGACTCTCGTTTGATCAAAGGCAGGCACAATGGAGGATTGATTTATTTTGGCGGCAGCTACATGCGATCACTAGCGCAGAACCTGCACACTTCGGGGTATACACAGACGAGATGCTCTCAAGGTGGAGGGCCTTGCGAGGGTTTCGAAAAACGCTGGAGGACGACCACGACTAGCGCCTCGCATTTGATAGAAGATACATGGGTTTAGCTCTATGATGGGAGGGACCGCTAGGCCACAAGCGGCCCACTTGCATGTTGTTGTCTATATTTTGAGGGGGGGCTTTTCTATTCACTGTGGCTCTGCGAACGAGGAAGGAGTTCCTGTCCCGTCAAAGCCTCTTATGGCTCAGGGGCAGAACAATAGGCGCCATGCGTGCTGAAAGGCACACTTTGGTCTCTGCCAATGGAACCTCGTGTTCCGCATGTCGCGAGCTTCTTTGCTCGCGCGCCTTCCTCTTTATTGTTCTGCGGAGTGCGCAACACCCACAAATACCTCGCTATTTGCAATTGTTTTGGAGGAATTTGGCCAATATTCCTCCTCCTCCTGAATCTTTCCGCACTTGCTTTGTTTGCGCAACACACTTGCATTCCCACTTCTGCCCGCAGTATTGGCTTCTGTGCCATTTGGGTTTGTATTAGTTCGAGTTCGAGTTCGAGTTCACGCCCCAAGTCCACAAGGTATTTCTCTGGGCATTTTTTGCCCAAGCAGGGCATCGTCTTTAAATCTATGAATAACAAAAATCAATACGCGGCGTTCTTGAGGGGAAGCGTGGTAGCGATTCAAATTAGGCGGCAATGGAAACGCTGGAGTAGCCGGAAGGTGTCTCAAAGCCGGAGTTTATGACGCGTGAGTACGGGAAGACAACGGGTGAGAGAGTCCCCCGTGTGTGCGATGCCTGTTCGTTTGAACTTTGGTCTTCTCTTTTCGCAGACGACTGTGTTCTTCTCTTCCAATCGCGTGACGATCTTATTAGGGGGTCCAGTCTCATCTTTGCTCATCTTTGGAAATTCGGGCTTTGCATGCATGTTGGTCGTGGTAATGCAGCGTCCAAGACTGAGGCAACGTACTTCCCACCGCCTCGAATGGCGTACGAGCCTGCGGGCCTGCGGGCACATCCCTCTTCTACATTGATGGCACTGGTTTCATTGATTTTTGTGAGGAGTTCAAGTACTTGGGCTCAGTGCCCCACTACCCGCTTACCTCCGATGCAGATGGTAACAAGCG
>Ga0307930_1000347_pt1 | contig 36341 bp, 24 predicted proteins | sample OrgLakmetageno46_FD_203161 | JGI IMG/M metagenome (GOLD analysis project Ga0307930, IMG submission 203161) | Saline water microbial communities from Organic Lake, Antarctica - #46 | ecosystem: Environmental > Aquatic > Non-marine Saline and Alkaline > Saline | place: Antarctica: Organic Lake...
TGCATCCAATCGAACGCTTTGGAGACAGCCGTCTGGATCGACCCGCGTTCACGATCACCTGCGCGCAGAATAGTTGCGGCGGTCTGGGCAGGGCGGTGGCCGACAAGATCCCCGTTTTCAGCCCAGACCTCAAGTGTGCCGTCGAGGTTTGCTGACAACAGCAGATCGGCCACTGCGATCAGATTGCGTCGGTTCGGTTCTTCTTGGGTTACGATCACTTCGATTGCCACTGCGACCAGCTGACGGGCCATTTCAGAGAAGTGCGCGCCGTCCCCCTGTTCGGGTTTGACCAGGCCGTCCGCGACCAGGGCCACGTCCCGCGCCAGCTCGTTGGGCCGGATGTAGTCGAGCGGGTTGAACTGATCCTTGCCATTCTCAACGAGGCCGAAGGGATTGAGGACGGCCACCTTGCGCCCGAGCGCTTCCCGGTGGCGGCGTGTCACGGCGAAATTCTCGCCCTTGATGTCGAGGCAGACAACTGGCCCTTGGTGATCGAGGATCGCCGGGATCACGGCGCTGACGCCTTTTCCGCCCCGTGTGCCGGAAACAACAAGATGATGACCACCGCGCCATCCTTTGGCATCGTTCTTGACATAGCGCAGCAGCTTGCCCTTGTGCAGGGCGAGAGGCAGGCCGATCTTGTTGCGTGCCATGTGTGCGATGTCGTGGGGGGCCATCCAGCCCGCTTGCCAGGGTCCGGTGCGCGATTTCCGGTTGCGGCCAATACGCGGATTGAAGATCGCCATCAGCGGGGTGCTGAGAGCGACAGCCACGCCAAAAGCGCCAAGCGAAAAGGAGATCGCCATGGCCTGTTTCTGGGGATCCGAATACCGCGCCAGACCCTTGAGGCCTTCCCAAATGGCGCGGGGGAGGGGCCAGCCTGTGCCGGTCCAAGCTTGGGTTGTCGCCAGCACGTCGCTGAACGGCCCTCTGAGGGGCATCAAGGCTGTAAAGGCGGCTGCGCACAGGCACACCCATGCGAGGAGCTTCAGGGGCCACCTCAAGCGCTCTGCGGCTGTCCCGAGGGTGTCGAAGATGGCGGCCACGGCAATGATCGGGAAAGCAAAGGTGGTCACCGGGTAGATCGCGACAGCTTGCGGGGCTAGGATCATCGCGGCAGCGGCCAGAATAACAGCGCCGATCATGATCACCCAGTGGCGGGCTTCCAGAACAAAACTCATGGCTGGTCCTCGTGGCTGTCAGGAAACAAAACCTGCCAGAGCCCCCGATCGCGGTCCCGTTCAGTGAGGCGGTCTGGCAGGTCGCGCCTTACGATGCTCTGAAGAGCAGGTTCGGCGCTCAAACGGTCGAAGACCAAAGTGCCCAAGAGCCATTTGATGCGGTCTTCGTTTTTTTTCTGAGAGAGACGCCGCCGGGCATCGAGCGCTGCGATCTGTGCATCGAGCCGGCTTTTCTTCTGCGTGAGTTCTGCAATGCGAGCGTCGGGCGGGCGGCTTTGGGACATGGGGCAACCTCAGTGAGTAATGGGGCAAAGGTAGCGATAGAATGATAGGTTGAAAAGAAACAAATGCGCGCTTATACATTGTCTTCGACAACGTGCGCTGTGGCAGGTGTTGGAAATAGCCTGAAACTGCGGTGGGTGGTGTGACGATTGGCTTAGAAAATGCGGCGTAGCCGCATGCAGAGGGCACGGCCCTCAAACTCCCCGCCAGCGCAACCAGACGCTGGACCCTGTTTTGAAGAGAGGCGTTTCTGCCGTGGCAATCTATCATCTCAGTGCGAAAGTAATCAGCCGTGCAGGTGGCCGATCATCGGTCGCAGCCGCCGCCTACCGGACGGCTGGGCGGCTGCGGGATGACCGGCAGGGGTTGGAGCATGACTATTCGCGCAAGGGTGGCGTTGTGCATTCTGAGATCATGGCCCCCGAGAATGCGCCCGAGTGGATGCGTGATCGCGACCAGCTTTGGAACGCAGTTGAGGCCGTCGAGAAGCGGCGTGATGCGCAGCTTGCCCGCGAGATCGAAGTAGCGTTGCCCCGCGAGCTTGATCGGGACGAACGCCTTGAGCTGTTGCGCGGTTTTGTGCAGCGCGAATTTGTTGATCGCGGTATGATCGCGGACGTGGCTATTCACGAGGCGCGCGCCCGTGATGGACAGTCGCAGCCCCATGCGCATGTCATGCTCACCATGCGGGAGCTGACAGGCGACGGGTTTGGCAAGAAGGACCGCAGTTGGAACGCGCCGGACCTGCTTGTGGGTTGGCGGGAGGCCTGGGCGCGAGATGCGAACACCGCCCTTGAGCGGGCAGGGCGGTCTGAGCGGATTGATCACCGGTCTCTTGATGTTCAGCGGTCTGAGTCCGAGCAAGAGGTCGAGCGGGCGCGCGGGAGCGGGCAGGAAGAGCTGGCACTTGAGCACGAGAAAAAGGTGGTCGAGCTGAGCCGAGAGCCTGAGCCGAAAATTGGACCATCGGCCAATGCTCAGGAGAAGCGCGGGATTGTCACGGAGCGTGGTGACGCTTTCCGTGCGGTGCAGGACCGCAATGCTGCGCGCCAGGAACTGGGCTGGCGGCAGCTGGAATTGCGGTTGGAGCTGATGGAGCGTGGGCGCGTGTTTATTGCCACTGCGCGGGAACGGCTGGATCAGCTTTGGGAACGCGCTGAAGCGGCGATGTCACGGATCAAGGAGAGAGTTATGGGCGAGGTTGAGAGGCCGCAGGCTGACATAGAGCGGGGAGAGGGTCGCAACGGTGCGGATGATCGTGGCCTCGTACAGCGGGACGCCCCCGATGACATGGAGGCCCGCCAGGCAGCGGTATTGGGACGTGGCGTTGATCGTTCAGCGGCGCAAGCGCCAGATTTTGGGCGCGAGCGCGTTGCGCCGGATGATCTAGACTGGGATCGCCGTGACGCCATCCTCGGGCGGGTGCGCGACACTGGGCAGGAGCGTGATGCGGCTGCGGTAGAGCGTGACATTGCCGCCCGTGACGGTGAGAGCCGTGACCATGGGCTGCGGGATGACATTCTCGGGCGCGGGCGTGATAGTGCGCCCGAGCGCGGGCAGGGTCGCGACCGCGACAGAGATAGAGAACGTTAAAACTGAAAGGAACCACGCAGTGTTTGAAGATCGCTACCACAAAGATCAGCCCGCCGTAAAAGCGATGGCGCAGCGCATAGCAGATAATAGCCCGCAAGTGTTCGTGACCACTGACGATTTTGTTGCCGCCTACGGCCAAGAGGCGTCTGACATGGTTGCCAAAGGTGGCTTGCTTGCAGTCCTTTGGGATATTGGAATTGATGCTGTTCCTGCAACTTTCGAAGGGGACGGGCGCGACCAGCCGAAGGGCTTGAAGACCAGCCTTGTTGGCACGGTTTCCTGATGTTTGGCTTCTTCAAAAAGCGAGGGAGGCAATCGCCGCCGCTTCCCAAATATACAGACGTTTACGACACCATGCTGTACCAAGCGCCGGATGAGACCCCGAAAGGAGCATTGCCGACGATCTACGCGTTTCGGGTGAAAGACCCATCGTTGTCACCTGATCCCAGGCCGGACTTTGTGTTGCTCGAAACCGAAGATGAAATCCAAGCATGGCAAAAGGCCATAGCAGGTCCGGTTGTTCTGAATGACGAGGGGCAGATCACAGATGCCCCGCTGCTTGTCTGGAACAATATTCCGAGCCTGTTGACTTCAGACAATGAATTCATCGCGTCATATCTGCCTGCGCAAGACGAGCAAGACTGGCCGATATTGGTGATACAAGCGCATCCGTTTGATACGGCGCTGGATATGAAGCCCGCTCGCGATCGCTACTATTTCGAACAAAACAAGTTTATCGGTTTGTTCTAAGAAGAACTCTTAAGAAAGATAAGATTATGGACGCTGACGATCACCCCGTAGAAGTTGTGCTCAAAGAGGCCCGTCGCTTCATGGTGCCGCTGTATCAACGCAAATATCAATGGGGTGACAAGCGTTTAGAGCCTTTTTGGGAAGACGTCACGGCTAAGGCCATTGAGGTTTTGGAAGGGGACGCAAAGTTCGAACATTATATGGGTGCGCTGATCCTGTCTCCAGTCGATCAGGGATCGCAGATCGGCATCACGCCTGTCGTTCAGGTTGTGGACGGCCAACAGCGCCTTACAACTTTTCAGATTATGCTGGCGGCATTGCGCGAAGTTGCCCGGCACCATGAGTTAGCCGACCTGATCGAGCACATCGATGGCTATCTTTTAAACGTTCCAAAGAGCAAGGACAGCGACCCGCTGGCGAAGTTCAAGCTGAACCCTACGCCGTCGGATCGCGAGCTGTTTCACGACCTAATCGAGATGACCTATCCCGAGGTTTCAAAAAAGTATCGCCATCTCTACTGGGGACGAGGGGTGCCAAAGAATACGCCGTTTCCAGCTTTCAGAGCGTATCACCTGTTCTACAGCTGGATCGACGACTTTTCGTTTAACGGACCGGACGAAGAAAGCGAGATCGACCTCGACGCAAATGCACCAGAGACGGACGAAGATGAAGGCGTCGAACTCGATCTTGTGGCCGAACGACTCGAGGCCATACTGACGGCCATGCTAGATCGCCTGAAGCTGGTCGTGATTACCCTCGGGGAGAATGATGACGCTCAGGTTATTTTCGAGACGCTGAACTCACAAGGCGAACCGCTTTTGGCGATGGACCTTGTAAGAAACAACATCTTTCACCGGGCTGAGAAGCAAAGCGCATCGGTTGAGCAACTTTACACGAAACTTTGGACCCCGTTCGACATGGGTTGGTGGAAGGAGGCTGCGCCGAATGCCCGTCCAACCCGTCCGCGCATCGACCATTTTCTCGCGCACACTCTTGCCGCAGAGACCGGCGAGAAGATTTCCATGCGGGAACTTTATGCTGAGTATCGCGCGTTCGCCGTTCCAAAGAACAAGCCGCGCTTTGAGGACGTTGAGGACGAGTTGCGTTTGATCGAGACCTACGCACCGCTCTACGAGACCCTGGAAGGGCGCAAGAACGAAGATCCAGCCTTGCATTGGCTAGGGCGCAAGCTCGCAGCTTGGCAGGTTACGACGGCTTACCCGATCGCCATGCAGATTGGACGCTCCGACCTAGACCATGACGAGCGACGCGAACTGGCGGAGCTTATCTATTCCTACCTCGTCCGGCGCGCGGTCTGCGGTCTCACGACGAAGAATCTAAACAAGCTGTTTCAATCGCTTAGCGCAGAATTCAAAGCCGAAGGACCATCCGTTGACGTGTTCACAAGGTTCTTCGCTGATCGAAAAGGCGATAGCAGCCGCTTTCCACACGATACCGAGTTCCGTCGGGGCATTCTCACTGGCAATGCTTACGCTATTTCACCAAGACCCAGATTGGTGGACATCCTCTGGGAGCTTGAAATTGCAAGCCGAACGAAGCTGGCCGAGCATAGTGAACGGCCAGAAGGGCTTTGGGTCGAACACGTTCTTCCGCAATCGTGGGGCGATGATTGGCCTCTAGCTGACGGCAACACGGCTGATCCCGTCTCCTTGGAACAGGAGACAATTGCGCGAAATGCTAAGCTTCACACCTTGGGCAACCTGACCCTCCTTTCTGGAGGACTGAACATTTCGTCAGGGAACAAGAGCTTTAAAAAGAAGAAGGTAAAATTCAAGGAACACACGGGACTGTTTCTGAACAAATGGTTTGAAAAGCACGACCAGTGGACAGAAGCGGAGATCGAAGAGCGAGGCGCTGCGCTTGCGGAGCTGGCGATTAAGATTTGGCCGGGGCTAGAGGCAGTAGATGTGTGACACAAACGGTCCCTGTGCCCGGTGATACAAACGTTAGGCCCATTCAGTTTGGGTAACAAAGAAGCCACAGAAATCACGTGACCCCGGCAATGCTGCCGGTCAATTTTTGAGCGATAGGCAGGGCAGGGGATCGACGGGCTGACGCCCGCTCACCCCAACCCTGACACTTCTTAAATCCTATTGATCCGCCTGCCATCCTGTCAGGTCCGAGAAAACCGGCAAGCGCCGCCCTTGGCGTCGGTTCCGGTCGAGAATTCCGGTTCCTCCCACGCGCAAGCACGCGGTTCCCTCCCAAATTCACGCCCTTCACCCAGTTGTCACGGCCCCGCCAGGCCGCAGGCAGGGCTTTGCCCTTACCTGCTCTGCCGTTCGGAATGCATGGGCATTCCAAAAACCAGAACAGGAAGGCCCGCCCATTGGCGGAAAGGGAAACAGACCCCGACCGCATCACGCAAGGAGGGTCACAAATGACCAAAGAGAAATTTGACGTTTACACCCATGTCACCAACCAGATTGTCGCGCAGATCGAGGCAGGAACGCCCCCGTGGCGCAAGCCGTGGACCGGAGGCGGGGCATCGGTCAGCTTGCCGGAACGGTTTAACGGCGAAGCCTATCGGGGTATCAATATCCTGATGCTTTGGGCGGCGGCTATGGCCAAGGATTACAGCTCAGCCCGCTGGATGACGTTCAACCAAGCCAAGCAGCTTGGGGGCCATGTCCGCAAGGGCGAGAAATCCGCAACCGTTGTGAAATATGGCACCGTCGAGCGCGAGGACGAAAACGGGGAGGAGCGCCAAATCCCCTATGCCAAGGCTTACCGTGTGTTCAACGCTGATCAGATCGAGAGCTTGCCTGCTGACTTCTACATCCTGCCTGATCCGCCCCGTGATCTTGGCACCGTGGCCGACCCCGAGTTGGAGGCATTTTTTGCAGCGAGTGGCGCGCAGATCGACAGCACCGAAGAGCCACGCGCCTATTACAACATCAAGACAGATCGCATCCACATGCCGCTGATCGGCACCTTTCATCGGGCCGCAGGATATTACGGCACTTTGGCGCATGAGCTGACCCACTGGACAGGGGCGAAAAAGCGGCTGGACCGTTTGGGCCGCTTCAATGACCGCAAGGCCTATGCGTTCGAGGAGCTGGTGGCAGAAATTGGAAACTGCATGCTTTGCGCACAGATCGGGGTGGAGCCTGAATTCGACCAGAGCGCGGCCTATGTCGAAGGATGGCTTGAGGCGATGAAGGAAGACAGCCGCGCTATTTTCCGCGCGGCGTCCGAGGCGCAGAAGGCAGTGGACTACATCATGGACCGAGCCGTGCAGGCCGACCGGATGGCTGCCGAGTAACGGCCTGCTCTGCCGAACGATTGAGGCCCCTGTCGTAAGGCGGGGGCTTTTTTGCGTTGTGGTATGATCCTGTCGGTGAACGGTTTTAGGGTGACCTGTCGGCGGGCAACCTGAAGGTCACCTGCCGACAGGCCCGGCGCTTCGCGCGGACGCCCCCAGGGGGCGATATAGCTTCGACGAAGTGGAAATATATCGTATAAGCCCTTGGAGTATTTTTGTTTTTTTAGTAAGGGGCTCGGGGTATGAACGAGAAAATATTCAATCTGTTTATCTTTTTTGATGACGGAACCGCACATGAGTTGGGCGCGTGGTTCCATAAGAAGCATGGCTCGGATGCCGAAAAAACAGACTTCTTGAGGTCCAAGGTCACTCAAGATTTCCTTAAGGCGCGTCGTTTCAAACTCCCGCGCCATTTTACACCAGAACAATGGCGCGCCCAGCTCCGCTTGGATGGCGGAATGTCGATATTTGATCCAATCCTAACTGAACTTAATGCTCCAAAATTCAGCTTTGTCTACTGTTTGACCCCGATTATCGATGGGGTCCCTCAATGGGATCAGGTCTCTGGCCCCGGCGTCTTTCGTGGTGCAGATGTCACAGATTTTGGAAGAGAGGGATCGATGCCGGATTACTTGATAGAATACACTGACGGGTCTCATTTCCATTTTGATAAACTGATCGATGACGACTTTTTCAGCGCAATTAGGTTACTCTTTCAGCAAAAGCATTACGTTTCGTCGTCTAAGCTTCTGATGTGTTGTATTGACACAATGGCATTTGTGGATGCGGGGGATGTTCCAGGAAATTTTACCCATTGGCTAAAGAATTACTGCGATCTGTCTGGTGTAGGTGTCACGTCAGAGGAGTTGTGGGAGTACCGAAACTCTGTTCTTCACATGACAAATTTGGAATCGAGGGCTGTGCTCGCTGGGAGGTCTGCTCGGATTGCACCCTATGTTGCTACTCGTGGGGCATTACCGCCGCGAAACGAGGGAAATGATAAGCAATTCAATTTTCTTGAATTAATCCACGCAGTGTCCAATGGCATTCAGAGGTGGGGAGAATCTTACAATGAGACTCCTGGAAAAATTGTTGATTTTATTGAGCGCTATGACACAACAATTTCTGACAAAAGACGTGCAGATATTGTTCGAATTAGGCACCCTGACAGCTAGCTGAGGTTTGCTGCGTATCCCTTTTAATCATGACACCACGCTTTCCAGCAGCGCGATTTCGTCTTCAGTCAGGTCGAACAGATCATAGACGATGCTGTCGATCTGGGCTTCGGCTTGGGCGATTTCAGTGGTCAGGCGGGCGATCTCGGCGCGGTCGCGGTTGATCCAGTCTTCCCAGTCGGAACGATCGGTCAGGGGTATGTCGGCTTTGAAGACCTTCTTCACCTCGGCGCGGAAGGCGGCGAAGTCGGGCAGGGTCCACCATTCCTGAAGGCGGTTTGTCAACTTGGGTTCACGGTCAGGCGGGCAGAGGTCGGGGATGCGGCGAACAAGTGCCTGTTGAAACTTCTGTCGTTGCTCAGCTAGCTCATGACAAAGCTGAGCCGTCTTTTCGAGATCAGCGTTTTTTACGACGGCATCAAGCAAAGGTAGCTGTTCGACGAACTGAGTTTGAAAACGAGCATAGCCACCCTGCGCCTTTGGTGTCAGCGCTTTCACTATAAACCAAGCCAGCTTTGAATTGAGGAAGCCAACTACGCTGGGCTTGTCGCAGGGGAGAAAGTAACAGGTGTTTTCGCCAAAAGTGCCCGACGTATCGAGGTGACACCGCGCCTCAGAGGCGACGTCGCTCCACATGATTTTTGGTCCCTCAAAGTGAGGAACGTAGGCTTCTTGTGCTTGCTGAAGCTCGAACCAAGCCTGTTGGGTTGCCCGCTTCTCAAGCCTGCCTTTCAAAGGCAGAAGCCAATCACGGATCGCAGGGTAATGATCTATCTCGATCCTGTTCTTTGGAATGTAGATCAACCAGTGCCCATGTTGATCAGCTCTCCAACGTTGAAGGTTCTTGCCTTCTATAAGTGGCTTGATCAGTTCACTAGATCGCGGATCGCTCGCGCAGATGCGCTCTTTTGTTGGCGTATCAATAACGAATGCAGGTTTAAGCCCTGTCTTTATTCCCATTAACGGTGGCCCAAAGATTTCTTTGAGAGTTGAGCGGCCTTTGATCAGTTTGTCACGAAGCGCTCTGAGAAATGGGTTTTCAAGCTCCCATGAACCTGTGCCAAGCCCAGATTGTGGATATGGGCCGCTGGAAACTTCCCATGTTGCTTGGAAGTTGCTTTCAGGAATGGCTTCGACGTTCCAAAAGCGGGTTTCATGGCCCTTTGGCGGGGCAACATTTTTCAGAACTAATATTGCAGGATAGGTGGTGACTCCCTCAAATATTTGCAGGTCTCCGAAATTGACAACGCTTTCAATCGTTGCCTTGCGCCCAAGATATTCGCGCAGAGGTCTGCCAGAACCGGTCTTGAAGAAGGTGTTTGAGGAAATGTACCCTAAGCGCCCACCGGGTTTTAACAGACGCAGGCCACGCTCGTAGAAATAGCAATAGAGATCAGCTCGATCGGAGACGACCTGATAGCGGGTCTCTAAATAAGGCTTCATCGCCTTGAGATGTTCCATCCGTACATAGGGCGGATTGCCTAGGACTACGTCGAAGCCGCCTTCAGAAAAGACGCCGGGGAAGGCTGTTTCCCAAGTGAAGGCATGATCGAGATAGGCAAAGTTGCTGTCCTCGATCAGGCTATCGCCGACGCGGATGCTGCCCGAGAGGCTGTCCAGAATCTTGCCGCGCCTGGCGGTCTTGATCCATAGCGATAACTTGGTGATCTCGATGCTTTCCTCGTTCACGTCCACGCCGAAGAGGTTGTCGGTCAAAATCTCGCTGTCTGGAACATAATCTAGCAGATCGCCAAAATGTTCGGCCTTGGGCAGCAGGTCTTTGATCTTGTCATTCACGCGTGTCAGTTCAGCCTTCATGAAGTCGAAGGCCATGATCAGGAACACGCCAGAACCGCAGGCGGGATCGACAATGCGCAAGGATTTGAGGCGATCCCGATAGGCTTGCCAGGCTTCCAGCTCGGCCGACTTTTTCCGCCAAGGGATATTCTCGTAGTCGGCGACATCCGCACCCTTCTTCGCATGAGCGCGCAAGGTGTCGTCGAAGATTTCCCGCAGATGCGTGCCCAAGGTCTCGGCCACGATGAAGCGCGCGATGTAATCAGGGGTATAGACCACCCCGTCACGCTTGCGCCGTCCGCTTGTGCCGGTGGTTTTCTCGGGTTCCACCTCGACGCCGCGCGCGATATCTTGCAAGCGTTCGACGTCCGCGATGGATTGTTCAAAGATGTGGCCAAGGACTGTGACCGATACTTCGGAGGCGAAGTCATATCCGCCCAGGGTCTTGAACCCCTCGCAGATGTCATCGGGTATGGTCAGCTCGTTGATCACTGCGTCTTCGCGGAACAATCCTCCGTTGTAACGCGGGATTTTTAGATCGCTGTTGCCTTCATCGATGGCGCGAAACAGGCCCTTGAAATTGTCCCAGACGGGGCGAGGGTTGTATGGGTCACGCGCAACGAAGGCGTTTTCCAGCGTATTGTCGGGCAGCAGGCCGGTGTCTTCGGCGAAGGCGATGAACAGTACCCGATCGAGGATCTTCTGCGCTAGGGCGATCGCATCGAGAGGTGCGATCGTGGCATCGGCATCCTGGACGGCACTCAAAAGCTTGAGGCGTAAGTCCTTGTAGTCCAAATACAGGCTGTCGGTAATGTCCTTGTCTTCGCGGCGGCTTTCTTTCAGCAGATCAGCCGTGCGGCCAGATAGCAGATTTTCCGCCGACAGCAGCAACATGAAGCGCGCGTATTCCTTTGGGTCCGTCAGCTGCTCGAGACGAAATTCCTCATAGGCTGAGGTGCCCTCCCCAAAACCGTAGAACCGTAGCTCGATCATGTTCGAGACCAGAACCCATTTCACGCCGCGCGCGTTCATGGCGTATTCCCACGCCTGTTGAACTGGGCTCTTGTTTCGGCCTGGCATAATTGCATCGAGATCGCGGGTATCCGCGCCTTTCAGCTCGAACGGTGCGACGATGTCAGGCGTCTTGCCGCCAAAGCGGCCAAGCGCGAGATCGACGCTGCCGCGCAGGATATTCTGTTCGGTTGAGACGTTATAATCTGCACCGCCAGCTGGCCTAGCTGGCCCGAAGCTGCATATTTGGGCTTCTGGCGGAACAATATATGAACTTTCAGGCGTTCGAACTTTGCAGATACAGCAAGACGTTATCGGCTGGGAACTTGAACCCATGGCCGTCAGACACACGCTCAGCGCTGATCGGGTATTTTGGCCTATTGGGGTTGATCGCCACGATCCGGAAGAGCTCATCACGCGTCCTGAAAGTCCGGCCGTAGTCGGATGGCTCCAGCCCAAAATGCGGGGCGAGGACTTCGAAGAGGGCTTTGTCAGGAGAATAGATCGCGCCGTCTGCCATAGGAATGCCAACGCGGAAGCTGATGTCGAAGCCGTGTCGTAGATTGATATCGCTCAGCTCCCCACCTTCCACCGTCAACCCGTGCGTCTCGGCCACATTGAGGCAGGCCTTCATCATTTCCCGACGCAGGCGGTCGCATAGGCCGGGCGTCAGGTTGCGTGGTGGCGGCACCTTGGAGCTTGTCTGCACCGGCGGGTTTTTCGCCGGGGGCTTTGGTTTGCGCGTGTTCTTTTTCATGACGTCTCCCGCTCGATGATTTTGCCGCGTGAGGACATTTGGGCCTTCGCTTTATAAACGGTGCCACGCGAGACGCCCATCTCGCGGGCGATCTCGGTGGGCGAGCGGCCGTCGGCCAGCTTCGACTGGATGGCATCGATATCAATCTTGGGGGCGCGCCCACGGTAGACACCGCGCCGCTTTGCGGCGGCGATGCCCTCGGCCTGGCGCTCCCGGCGCAGATTGGTCTCGAACTCGGCAAAGACGCCAAGCATATCGAAGAACGCCTTGCCCGCCGCCGTGGACGTATCCACGGGCTGTTCGGTTGCAGCCAGATGCGCGCCTTTGGACTTCAGGTGCGTGACGATGATTTGCAGATCGTTGAGACTGCGCGCCAGACGATCAATACGCGTGACCACCAGCGTCTCGCCCCTATGTATGAAATCGAGGATCGTCTTGAGCTCAGGTCGCCCATCCAGGCTGGCGCCACTCTTCTGCTCGGTCCTGACCATGCCACAACCTGCGGCTTTCAAAGCAGCAATCTGCGCGTCGAGGTTTTGATCAACGGTCGAGGTCCGAGCGTATCCAATTTTGGCCTGATGGGTGTTCATTTTGGGTGTGCCATTGACATGATGTGTATATTATCTCGAAGCAGACCCAAAGTGAACACAAAACTGGCAGGTTTCAGTGTTCATGCATGATGACATCATGGGTATACCCATCGTGACGCCCACGCGCGGATAAGTTCCCACAGTCATGCTGCGACCTGATCGAAGTTGATCCGTTGGTCGAGGTCGACTTCGAAGCGGCCATAGGGGTTGATATGCGCGTAAATGAGTGGCGTCAGGCCGCGGTAATCCTCTGGCGATAGCTGGTCGGACCTGGTGGGGCGCCGCAACACCGATTGTACCATCCGGGTGTTCACGTAGACGAGCGAAGCTTGCAAAAGGTGAAGGGCATGCGCGGCAATCTCTTGGTCGGCAATCCGGTTCGTGGCTATTTCTCCGCCCTTGCCAAAGAAGACGAAGCCATTGGCGCTGTTCCAGTTCTCGACAACGTTCAGACCCTCGTTGATCTCACGCCGGAAGGATTCGAGGCGAAGATAGCGACATAGGAAGATCGTCTTGACAGCGCGCCCCAGCTCAGCCAGCGCCGCATAGGTCGGGTGCATGATCTCGGCTCGCGCAAATCGCCGCAAGATCGCTTCAGGGTCGGCAGTCCTGTGCTGCATCGCAGCCGCGTATTTTACCATCTCATCATACTGGCGTTCGATTTCGTCCCAGTCGATGACACCGGACAGGATGGGGAGAAGGTTGGGTAGTTGCCCTCGCATGGCTGCGGTTGGCAGGGCCAGCTTCTGACGTGCGATGGCTTTCAATCGTGGCGCAAGCTCAAAGCCGAGAAGGTGACAGAAAGCAAAACCGACAGCACTTTGTCCATGGCTGTCGACATAGTGGCGCTGGATCTCCATGTCCGTGCAATGGCGCAGCACGCCTTCGATCATCGCGGCCACTTCGGACGACGAGCAGCGTTTCAGCTGCGAATAGATACAGGTCGCTTGGCGCTCGACGTGCCAATAGATCATGACGCCACGCCCGCCGTAACGCGCATGCCATTCGGTCATCAGGTTGCGGTCCCAGGCTCCGAATTTGGTCGAGTCAGAAGCGCACGTCGTGCCAGCCGCGCCCCAGACATCCGGATTGCGGATGGCCAGCGTCGCTTCTGCAACGCGGGCACAGGCGGCGCGCAACGAGGCCGGATCAATATAACGGCGGCGGATGTGCAGGAGCTCATCGTAACTTACGCCCGGAACGCCCGCAGCCACGCGCTTGAGCCCGGCATTGGTACCCAAGCCATAGAGGCAAAGAAGAAGCCTCCGATCCCGAACTGCCCGCGGCAGTGCCTCGCGGCTTGCTGAAGTCTGGAAAGCATCCCAGAACCCCGTATCCAGCGCGGTCTCCTTCAATACATCGAGCAATCCCGTCATTGGCCAGGTCCGGGACACCTCCGACTTCAAGGCCACCAATCCCTTTGGTTCCGGGGCCGGCGTGAAAGGCGTGATGCAAATCCGGTTTTCTCCGCTCCATCTCAAGCGAACCTGGTCATTGTCTGGCAGGGTGGCGTTCAACAGCTGAAGTTCGTCTTCGAGTTGCTTGCGCACTTGCGCGATGAAGGTGCCCGCCTCTCGGGGCAACCCCAAGTCAGCATAGTAATCCTCGCGCCGGACGGAAAAATCCTGCGGAAGATCATCGTCCGGATTGCGGTAGCGGTCCGCGCCCATGATCCAAATTTCCTTGGAGCGGATACATTCCCGAAGCTGGGTCAGGATGCAAAGCTCATAGGAAATCAGATTGATCCGTCCATCCTCGTCTACGACCGTGCTGCGCCATTTTTTGGGGATCGATCCAGCGGGTGCGTCTGCGGCCGGAATGAATCGCCGTCCCTGCCTTACCAGGCGCAGAATAAGGTCAAGGGCATCAAGGATCGGGCTCCACGAAGTATTGTTCGAGCGAAACTCCAGCGCTGACAGGATGGGCGGAAGCATGCGGCGATAGTGGCCTGCATAGGAACCTCGCATCACGGTCTGAATGCGCCTGTCCAGTGTGCCCTTGACCCGATATTCGTCGATCACGGCCCGAAGCTTGCCAGCGCCGGCCACCGGGAAGATAACATCGGCGACGCTACCCTCCGGGCTTTCAAGCGACGCCAGAGCAATGTCGACCAGCAGGCGCTCCTTGCCGTGCACGGCGCCAATGTCCGCCGCGATCCCAGCGATGACCTTGCGGCGTGATCGCGTCCCGAGCCGGTGAACGAGCTCGACAAGCAAGTCGATCAAGCCGTCGATCAATTTTTCCTGTCGGTCCATCAGGTAGACGGCCAGCAACCCGAGACGCAGCCCCCTATCGTGGCGACGCATCTCTGACGACGTTTCGCCCTCAACCAGACGGGCAAGCCGAACAAGCCAGCCCTGATCAATGCCATCAAGAAGGTCATGGGGAAGGTCGAGCCCTCGCAGAAACGCGACCTTGGCGGCAGCTTCGACAACGTTCTCAAGCGTTGCTGCGCCAGCATCGTTCTTCAGACGCTGGAAACCGAATCTGGATTGGGGTTCGGCAAGGCTTGCTTCAAGAGCGGCGGCGGTTGCTTCCGACAAACGCCCTGCGACCTTCGCCAGAAATCCATCGCGGAAAGTGTGGCGGGCAGCGCGTGCGAGCCGCTCCATGATCTTGGGCGACGGGATGAAAATCAGGTGACGCATGCCCCAGGCGTAGCCGTGAGATACCATCTCCTCGACAGAGATCGACCGCCCGCCGAACTCGGAGCAGAGCCATTCCTGCAGTGCCCGACGTTCACGATCGGTGGCGCGGTGAAAGCCGAGATGATTCAGTATGTCTTGTCGATGTCGTCGTGCCGTGTCGCTCGCCAGATCGAAAGAGGAATGTGCCGGCACTTTGGCACCCATCTGCTCGGCGATGTAGGTGAGAGCTTCCTGCGGGACATCGTCAGCAGCCGTCAGAAAGAAACCCTGTTCCCGAAAGTGGCGAAGCTGAAGTGCGCCCCAAACACGCGTTGCATGGCTGTAAGTCCGAATGAACTCAAAGTCGGAAAACGAAAGACTCCAAGCCTCAATAAATGTGCGCCCCGCCATGAAATATCCCCCGCTGACGGCGTAATCTCAAACGCACCGCCCAACACGTCAAGCGGGCAATCGTTCCGCATACGTTCCTATAAACGCCCAAATATGCAGCTTCGGGCCCGTTAGGCCCAGCTGGGCCGTGGTAGCCAAGAACCCCTTCAACGATCTTGGAGGCAAATTGCCCATGCAGAGCTGTTTCCTTCAGGCGTTCAATCCGGCCCGAGCTGATCAATTCAGCCCATGCTTCCAGCGCAGCCAGGTGATCTGACGGGATCGGATCGGCTTTAATGTGGCGCTTCAGGGTCTTACGGTTGAACAAATTCATGAATTAATGGTCTTTCTTGATGCCGTCCCAAGGCAGCGAAACATAGAGATCGCGCATGAGCGAAAAGCGCTCTTCAAAGGGCGGCAAATCACCAATTTCGAGGGCGAGCGTTTCCCAATCGGCCTGGGCACGCTGTTTGATTTCGGGGTTATCCATGGATTCTGGCTTTGCCTCGATGTCTCGGCTGCGGCATTTCTCAATCAGCGTTGCCAGAATTCCTGCTTTGTCGGCACTGCTAAAATCATGGTCATCTATCAAATAGGCGATGTCATAGACATCCTGGCGGCGATTGCGCTTTCTGATTGGCTGTTGCAGCAGAGCACGCATCTTTTCAGCGATGAGCTCGTGCATAGTGAACGCGCGAACGGCGACGCCCGCACCGATGAGATTTAGTTCTTGGTAGGAATAGACTTGATCTCTGAAGCTGATTTCCAAATCGAGGACTCTTGGTGCGATACCACTTACCAATTTTTGCTCTTCTTTGGTACCGCGTTTTGCAGAGCCAATCCGAACCAGCAAAGCTGGAAAATTATGATCTTCAAAGTTGAGTGGCTTGGGGAGCTTTTTAATAGTTTGCACGCGGCAGACTAAATCCAAATACCCAAGTTGGATGGCCACGCGGGCAAATAATGGATCCAGCTCCGCTGCAATGTTTTCAGCTAACCCGTGCGGTTCCATTGTTGATGAAAAATCAATGTCACCTGTCTGTCTGATACTGTTGAATGCGAGAGCCATTGCGGCACCACCCTTGAGGATCAACGTATCCTTCAAGTTGGGAGCCAAGCCTATTGCTGCGAGTACGATCTCAGCGACCTGTCTGTCCCGATGTTGCGTTGGGTCTGCGCGTACTGCATCAACCCATGCTCTGACATCGACATCAACAATACCGTAATCGATGGCCTCAACAGGTTCAGACATTTATGGAAATCATCCACTTCTCAGAAAATACAGGCGCATACTCTGCATCGGGGTCGAGTTTTCGCGATCCACCCCTTTGGGCATACTGCTCCCAGTTGTGGATGGTGGGATGATTTATGTCCATGACTTCCGTAAGAATGTAGCCAGCGCGAACCTTGGCGATTTTGCTATCAAGCTGATCCACTGCCTTGATAATCTCTTCCACCCACGGCTCGGCCTCTCGCTCCCATACATCGAGGACATGACGTATGCCGCCGCATAAGCCTGGTTCTGTCAACATATCCGCAAAGGTTTGTCCGATGGAGGTAATGCGAGTTTGCTCGTCGCTAACTGGGGAAGGCGTCCGAGGCTGGCTTGAGACATGAACAATTACTGGTCGGCGGCGGATTGTGTCCTTAAATCCTGGGCGGTTTAAAACTGGTTTATCGATATCTTCGACATTTGGTAAGTCTTCACGCACTTTCGCATCCCGAAGAGTGTTCCAAAGGCTGCGTTTTGGGGTGGTCATATGGAGCGCTTGGGGGTTGCGATCCGTGAGGCCATATTTCTGCATGGCAGACATGTGAGATACGTAAGAGAATGGATCAGCAATGCACACCACTTCTTCAGCAGTACCGGCCCGTGTAGCCTGGGTTACGCGCCATACATTAGAGCGAAAATCGGAATCAGCTGTGAGGACACGTTTTGTTTCGAGGCGTTTGATGGCGTTCTTTGCGCGTGTTTGATCCCACCCTTGCGGCATTCGTTTGAGGGGTTCTTCGCCCCAGACCTTTGCGGTAAAAAGCCCATGCGCTAATATAAAAAAATCATAATACGTGATGATTGGATGGTCACGATGCAGTAGTGCTTTTTCCAAGCCTTCGGTGAAGTTCATGCCAGTACGATATCCATATGTCCTAAGGACATATGGATATCGTACTGAGAGGTGTCAAGGACAATGTGATAAAAATAGAGATTCTAATTGACCTCTTACATCCCTTACCCTATGTCCTTAGGACATAGGGTAAGGGATGTAGTACTTAATTTCCAGCACTCAAATTTATTGATGGAACATAAAGAGTTGCTGGGGCTCAACCCAATATCCCCGCCGCCTCTTAACTGTTTCAAGCGCAATTAGTGCCCCGATCGCCTGATCCTCGCTATCAAACCAATCCATCCGGACCTGCCCGCCCTGCCCTATGCGACCCCATTCCCTGTAGAGCGTCCATTCGCCAAACAGGTTGGGCATGACGGACATCCGGTAAAACCGGGCGATATTGTTACTAGGTTGGCGTTTTTCGAGATAGGTATCCATGGCTCAGAGATGATACTTGCGCGCGATTTCGAGCGCTTCGGCCTGTTCGGTGCCAATGTATTCTTTGGTGCTTTCAATGCTGGCATGCCCGAGCAAGAGCTGGGCCGCGCGGAGGTTGCCGGTCTGCTGATAGATGTGAGTTGGGAAGGTCCGGCGCAGCGAATGCAGCCCGTAGAGGCTGGGATCAAGGCGGGCCTTTTCCAGCCAGGATTTGAACAACCGCCAGAGCTGGCTTTCGCTGAGATGGGTGTGGGACCACCTTGCCCCCTGCCCCGTGAACAACCATGCATGCATCTGCTTTTCAGAGGCGGTGAGATAGGCACGTAGGCTGTCGCGCGTCCCCGATGACAGCCGCGCTTGGACCGGGCGCGCATTGCGGCTTTCAGTTTTCTTCTGGCGGATCTCGACGATCTCGCGGATCCCTGCCGGGGTTGCCACGTCCGAAACCCGCAGCCGCACGAGATCCGAGCCCCTAAAGCTCGTATCAAGTGCCGTGTTGAACAGCGCCAGATCACGCAGCGCGCGATCCTGGCCTAGGATCATCCGGATCAGCGCAACTTGGTCGGGCGTCAGGGGGGGCTTTTTGCCCACGACACGGCCTTTGTTCCAGGTGGTCTCAGGTGCAGTCGGCATCACCAAATCCTTGCAAGCTTATTGCATAGATATACCTATAAACCATGCATGATGAAAGAAGCATGTTGCGCGATGTGGCGTTTTACTCAAGTTTTGTTGGATTTTGGCCTGTGGATTTATGCGAGCTTTTAGAATAAAGCTTGCATGATGCGGATGAGGTAAATTGGGCGTGCTCTATACGCAGAGCCAAATGACTGCTGGAAGATACCAAAATAATAGGGAAACATTAATTTGTACCGTGAGATTGCAAGCCAAGGCAGCCTATTTACTTCCGATTTTTTAACCGAGTCTATTCAAGATGTATCGGAATGGAACGCATTTAGTAATGCTGATCTTGACCAGTTTGGCGAGGAAATTTGTGCTTATTTTGACCGCTCTCCTTTTTGTGAACCATTGCAGACCCACCTTGGCACATCGATGCCGTCGGCGGACGTTTACATCATCAAAGCCTTCTAGCTTCCTAAATGTCATGCAGGGGTGAATACAAAGTTGGTCCAAGTTGTCATTCCTAACGCCCTCGCAACAGAGTCAGCAAACTGCCGATAAGTTGCGCCTGTTACTAGGGGGTCATTTAGAACACCTACCCCATTCAATACGATTGGTCTTCCTCCGTCCATTTCAATAATCTGTTGCCTAATCTCTTCCTTCCTCGCGAAGCTCAGGTTCTGAATTTCAGCCGCCCGTAACTCCTGCAAGCCAGCAATGATTGTCATCTGCCGCGCTGCGACCGCAGTGGGTCGCCATGTTACGCGCCCACTTGTCAAATCTTCAGCTAGGGTGCGCGTAAACTCTGCGGAATTCATCGCATCTTCGAAGCTCACAGCGCCTTGCCCAAGCGCATCAAGATTAGTGCTCGCGCTTTGCAGCGTTATGTTCACAAGTGCGGATGTTGTCCCAGCGAGGTTGGCGTATTCGCTTAAAATTGCAAGACTGCTGTCGAGAATCTGTCCAGAAATATTAAGCGTAGCGGCGTTGACGGCGGTGTCCATCAAACTCATCATAACAGGCTCAGGAACTCTCTGTATCCAATGATCTGGATCAGAGTAGAGGTTGCTCACAGCAGCTTTAGCAACAATTTTTCCGAGTGCGGCAATAGCATTTACTTCGGCCCGATCTAAACGAGCCTCTGCCGCCATTCGGGGCGTAAACCAGGAGTCTCCGGATGACACCGCCCTAAGAAGTTGTTCAGCATCGTAAAATTCAGAAAGCCGTCGCCATGCTGAAATCAAACTAACAACTTCATTTGTCAATTCCGCAGCCGTTGAAGCTCTGCTGAGTAAGCTCGGGAACGCCGCGACTTGATCCCGAATGCGTGCCAGCTCGGATGACCTATCTACCCCATCAATCGAACTTGTCGTGTCCTCATCATCTGCTACAATTTCTTCGAGCTGCCCAACCACCTGCTGAATAGGTGTCTGCGTCTGCCGCTCCACCCCTACTAGATAAGCGTCCAAAATCGCCTGCCCTGCCGGTGCCGTCACGATGTAGCGATCCACTGTCTCATCCACGTCGTCAGAAACCTCGAAAACAGGTACAAGGCTACGCCCTGGTTTCGAACCGAAGGTCAGAAACGTGGAACCGCCGACAAACTCCGGAATACCATCAAGGGCGTTGAAACTTTCGACACCGCCGGTATCGAACCCGAGCGCTTCCCATGAATGATTGTTGTCCCAAATCACGCCAAGGTTCTGAACCCGTGCTTCCACCGGATTGGCGAAGATCAGATTGACATGGCCACTTGCGGTGCGGTCTCGCAGATCAAGCGCACCAGGGTAGAAGTTCGCTACGTTTGCTGAATAGTCGAACCGACCAAAATCATCGTCGAAGCGGAACTCAACCCGCCGACGATTGTTGCCCAGTGAGCTATTCTGCGCGATCAAAGTGACAACATCGGGCATGTCTCGCGTTGATGTGAAATCCAACCCATCCCTAAATTGAAGAATAAGCTCCCCACCATCGAGATCGATACGTCCAACATTGTTGCCTTCGATTTCCCCGTTTAGAGCAACGAGTTCAAAGATCAACGGACCACCCGTCGAGCGAACGTCAACGCCTCGTTCTATTTCAATGTCATTTCCGGCCAGAAGCGCCAGGCGAGCTCCGCCCCCCGACGTAACCCGAATGTCTGCTGCTAGCGTTATGTCACCTCTTTGAGACCCCGCTGGAGTTTGCGAAGGGAAGGTTGTGATTACGACGTTGTTTCCGGTATTGAGTGCGAATTCGATAGCAGCGACCGGAACGACGGACCCAGTCCCTGCCGGTGCAAATGACACGGCTTGATAGCTTCCACCGTCAATAAGATTCCAATCAGCAAGATACGGAGGCTGCAACTGCGTCGCCGATCCGACATCATCGATGGTGATGTCAATTGGGTCGAGCAGCCACGTTCCCGCTTGACCATTCGGAGCCGTCGTATCAACCAGTCCGGCAAAACTCAGATATCCGGCAGAAGTCTCTATGAATCCACCGTCACCCCAGAGGTCACCCCCGGTCGCCGTGTGCGAAGCATAGTTGTATTGGGCTTGATCACCCCAGACGATGATGACCCCACCATCCCCGGTGTCGCCAGCGTCCGCTACCAGTCTCGCGCCCGCTTCAAGCACGACTGCCTGAGACGGTTCAAGAATTAAGTTGGAACGTTCAATACCTAATTCGAACAGCCGCTCATCTTCCGCCCGACCACCGAGGTAGTCGCCACCGAACATGAGGCGACCTCCGTCGCTTACGCCGGACACATCGAGGAAGGCGGTTTCAAATGCGTATAGCACTTCACCTGTGGCGGCGATTGTTCCACCTGCCTCACCCGCGTTGTCGCCACGAGCAGAAACTTCACCGCTGACCTGAACCACACCCGTATCGCCACCGCCTAAGATGATCCGCCCACCTTGTTGAGCGACCGTGTTCGCCTCGATAATACCGTCCGTGTTGATAACTTGGTTTATCACACCACGAGCTGCTGAAGCAGAAAGAGCAATCTGACCGCCATTCGCGCTGATTAAGCCACTGTTCTCGACTAGCGCACCAACAGGATTCCCGTCGGCATCCACCAATCCAAGTTCGTTCGGGTTTTCCACAAGAAAAGAGATCAAGCGGTCACCATGGAGGTCCAAGGTGAAGCCATTTGCAGAAGCCATTTCCACACGACCAAGATTGGCAATGATGGCACCGTCGTTGCGGACATGGGGTGCAACGAATGCACCAAAGCCCAGTTCCGCCACCGACACTTGCCCAAGGTTGGTGACGCTGGCACCGGCATCGCCAGGGATATTGAACTCAAAGCGGCTGCCAACAAAGTCGTCAGTTCGGATATCATGGGTCGTCGCCACAAGACCTGACACGTCAACGCGAGCCCCCTCGCCAAACAGAATTCCGCTTCGGTTCACGAGAAATAGCCGACCGTTTGACTGCAAAGTTCCATAAATTTCAGAAGGATCACCACTTAAGTCGCGGTTGAGTGTTATCGATGACGCATCGGGAACAACAAACCGTGTCGTCTCGTTCTCGCCGATGTCAAAATTGCCCCAGTTGATTACAGCGCGATCAGAGAGCTGGCGGACCTCAAGTGTCTGTGGGTCAATCGCTTCGATCACAGCGTCCCCGTATTCAAGGACGCCATCAGCCGGGTTGGCAAATGCCGGAACACTGATCCCAAGAGCAAGAACCGATACTGACGATGTGAAAGCATACTTGATTTGGTGAGCAAACGTCATTTTTAAAAATCCCAAGTGACACTAAAGGTTGCGCGTGGTGAACGGTCCAGTTCTAGCACGGTCGTGTCCCGCACGGGGACTCCAATCTCCAAACTGCCACCAAGCGCGTCAGAAAAAGCGAAGTTTGCGCCCATTCCAAGCGAGGCAACGCTTGCCCAACCGGAGGCTGCTCCGGTGTCAAGATTCCTTACGGCACCGTAGTCCGCGAACCCATAGACGCGCATATCATCCAAGAAGGTGGCGCCCGCATCGATCGAGCGACCCAATTCGATATCCACACCAAGACACTGATCCCCAGAAATGGTGGATGGATCTAACCCACGCGCGAACTGTCTCCCTCCAAACGCACACTCCTCCGAGGCAAGAAGCGGCTCGCCAGTGATTTGTCCAGTTAATGCGACGCCAAAGGACCACGGTGCTTCACCACCTAGAAGCCCATCCAGCGGACGAGTATAAGAGAGATCGAATGTGAGCTTTCTATAGTCCACGAGCCCTTCGTCACGAGAGTTCAGCGAGTTGGCATTCTCATTTGCCCCGAGACCCGCTACGCCAAAACTGGCCTCTGCTGCCGCTGTGAATACCGCCCCAGTGTCCAGCGCAGCATCATAGTTTAAACCAAAACGCAGCGACCGGATACGATCCTGCGTCAGCAACCCGCCAATGGAGTCAGTTTCGGAGTCGCGGGCTTCCAGTGTCGCGTATCCGATAAGGTTATTGTTCCGGCTACGGACGAAAGGATGGTCAACGCCAACGGACCAAGTCGTTGCTTCTGAAGAAAGTTCGATAGCAGTGAGCGCATCTGTGCCCGGATCGGATGCCGAAAACCGCACCCCGAAAGAAATCTCCGTCCCCTCGCCTCCCACAATGAACGAGTGTTCGATTGCTCCATAGGCAAGTTCATCGATCGGATTTGCTACGACTAATCTGACCGATGTTGCGCTATTTTGATGAAGTGCGTTTTGGAATGACCCAAAGAAACTCAACTGGTGTGGACCCACAGCCTCTGTTCCGCGATTATCAAAAGACAATGAAAATTCCGTGGGGTCGGTCGCACGGGAATTTAACAATATGTCGGTTGCAGAGGGGGTCATCTCTGATCGTTGCAAAATCGAACTCACTTCGATGCCCGGCAAATCATCTCCGAGAAGAAGATACCTCTCCAGCGTTGCAGAAGTGAGCGGGCGTTCTGCTCTGATGGAAGCAGCATATGCGTCTACACGGAGATTTCCTTCAGCCGGTCCGGAAACTGTTACTGTGTCTGCGAATCCTTCAACAATCGCGACCCGAAGAATACCACGGGCGTCAATCTCTTGCGCGGGGATGATTGCTCGTGAGAGCGGGTAGCCTTCGTCGCCATACAACCTCGTGATTTCGTTCGCGATACCGAACACCTGCGCTATGGAGATTTCTGAGCCTATCAACGTTAGGTATGCATCATCGATTAGATCATCAGTGAGTGCAGAATTGCCCTCGATGATCACCTCTCGCAACAAAAAACGGATCGCTGCCGCCTGCGGAGGCGGCGAAACAGGATCGAAGCGCGGTAAGACCGTGCCAGTTTCCGAAAGAACTGGGCGGTCTGGTTCGAACCGCTCGTCCAACTGCTGAAGTTGATCCTGCCCGCTTGCGATACTTGGTAATACAATCGCTGCGGCCAAAGCGGCGCAAGCTGCAAATCTCTTCATATCTGTTTCCATGACATAATCTTTGGTAAATCATTGCTGCACCGAAAGAGAAAATCAACCCTATCCACGAATAGAGAGCCAAAACCTGACGTATGGGCCACACAACAAGCTGTGCCGCCTCACGCTTAAGTAAATGTTCTGGACATGGTGTTCTTTGTTAAAAAATCGGTGTCCGTAATGTATTGATGCTCTGTAACCTGCCAACTTGCACAGGTCCTTTGCCCGCAATCTCGCTGCTGGTACCTGCCAAAAACCCCGTTCAAAACCTAAGTAGTTGTTGAAAATTTAAGGATAGACTGAATCCATCTAAATGGCAGTCATGCAAGCTTTCAACCAAAAGCTCGCATAAGAGCACAGGCGTTACGTTAATGTGACCCGTTGTTTGGCGCGGCCCCTTTACTTGTACTTAATATTGTACATATAGAGGGAAGCAAGGGAGATTCGACATGGATGTTATGACCTACTCAGACGCACGCGCTCAGCTGAAGAGCGTCATGGATCGAGCGATCCATGACAAGCAAGAAGTTGTCGTGACGCGCAAAAAAGGTGAGTCCGTCGTCGTCGTCTCGTTGGACACCTGGAACGCCGTCAACGAGACGTTGCACCTCTTGTCCACACCGAAAAACGCATCCCGCTTGCGCGCGTCGATCGCGCAACTCGATGCTGGAACTGGCGAAGAGCGTGAGCTGGCCGAGTGAAGCTAGTTTTCTCCGATCAGGCTTGGGAAGACTATCAGCACTGGGTCAATACTAACGACAAAGTACGTGACCGGATCAACGAGCTGATCAAGCAATGCAAACGGACCCCCTTCAAAGGAACAGGCAAGCCCGAACCTTTGAAGGGCGATCTGACCGGCTGGTGGTCACGGCGGATTTCTCAGGAAGATCGTATGGTCTACCGTGTCAGTGGGTCTGGCGACGGCCAGAGCCTAGAGATCGCACAGCTGCGGTTCCATTACTGAAATCCCTTAGGGCTTAACGACCGGGATGTAACGAAGTCGATCCCGTTAAAGTATCTATAGCATTATCTTTAACTATGTCGTTAACATTAACTCTATAATTAAAGATAATTACAATGTTGACGTTAGAGTTAAAAACAGGCAGTTTCATTTTATGTATGTAATCACCTTCGCAAACCCGAAAGGCGGCTCGGGGAAAACCACGTCCGCCATGCTCTTGGCCGAACAGATCGCCATATCTGGCGGTCGCGTTGCTATTCTCGATCTGGACCCGAACGCCAACATTCTCGCATGGGCACAAGCTCGTGAAAGAGAGGGCAGGGACGTCCCTTTCACGGTTCATGCGCGACCGCAGGCAGAAGAGACGGTCGAACTCATCGACAAGCTATCCGACGAGGCCGACTATCTCATTATCGACCTTGAAGGGTCGAAGGATCAGATCGTTACTTTCGCGCTGTCGCGGACAGATTTGTGCATCATCCCGCTCGATGGCTCGCCCATGGAAGCCCGACAAGCCGCTCAAGCGGTCCGCTTGGTACAAACCACAGCAAACATGATCCGCGCGCAAATCAACTACGCTCTCTTATTCACTCGCACCAACGCCGCGTTCCAGACCACGGATGAGCGCGACGTGCGGCAAGAAATGGAGCTCAACAACATCCCGACGCTACCCGTTCGGATCGCCAAGCGCGCGCCTTACACTCGCATCTTCCGGGACAGTGTGCTCTTGTCAGAACTGCCTGAAATCGTAAGGCAAGAAATGCAGGGTAAAACCGCGTCTGTATCCGGCAAGGCCATGAAGCAGGTGGCCAGTGCTATCGAGAATGCCCGAGAATACGCGCAGACCGTCATTGCAACCCTTACTAAGGAGCAGGCGGCATGAGCGGGAAATACGGTTTCTCAGGCGGGATCGACCTGCCCAAGACAACACCATCACCCAAGCCTCGGCCAAAGGTCGATGGCAGTTCATTAAACGATGCCGTCAGGGCCGGTGCCGACCTAGGCTTCGTTAGCAGGGAGCCTACGATACGCCTCAAACCTGGTCCCAAACGCAAAGAGCCGCAGGACAAGATTTCGATACCTGGCCCCAAGCGAATCGTAGATGACTTCCGAGCATTTTGCTTAACGCGCGATGTTACACTATGGCAGGGCTTAGAGCTGTTGCTTGAAGAGCAGAAAGGCAAGGGTAGCTAGGGCTTGCCGCGCTTCTCAAAGACTTTGCGGCAAAACCCAAGGAACGCCTTGTCCGGGTTCGCCGGTGCATCGAGACCCCCATCGGCCATCCATCCGCGCCATTCTTGCTCTAGCGTGTAGATATCCCATCCCAGCGCAACCTTGCGAGCTTCCTGATATACGTCAGAACTCAAACGGATAGCCCCAGACGGTGCGGCCAAGGCTGGCGGCTTTTCTGCGTGACGGTTCACAAATACGACCATATTGTCGACTAATCGCACAGAATAATCCGGCATGTGACTATGAGCATCATCTTGAGCGACGATGTTGCCAACAAGCCGTTTAAACTCACGCGTGGTTGATGCAGATCCACACTTATCTTGAAGAGATGAAAGCCCGATTTTCCATTCCTTCTTCGAGCCACAGTGTTTGCGAGCAATCTCATAAATACGACGTTCTAAGGGCTTACGCAGCCGAAAGTAATTTCGATGAAGAGTCAGAACTTCATGCGCTTGAATCGCATTGAACACCCAATCCGAAAGGGTGATTTCGATTTCCTGCATCCGACCGTCACGGGCTTCACGCACAATACGTGCCCGGTCGATAATGCTGAAAATATCCAGCTGCTCTACATCGCCGGTCACGATGTTCGTCTCAATCTGTGTACCTTGAAGCCGGGCGAGGGCGCTTCGAAGGCCGCTATAACCGCGCCCGTCCGATGGCCGGTTCGTGGCTTTTAGAAGGTCGAACGCCTTCAATCGAACGATTTTCGAAACCTTCTGGCCCTTGTTAAGAGCTGCCATAATTTGGCTGATGCAGTAAATCAGTACGTCACGATCATGAATTGTTGCCAAGCCATCTGAGGATGGCTTCACTTCCAGATAATTGCGCCCCGTCCCATCTTCGTATCGCCGAACTCGATGATCCGGTTTTGTGGAAAGCGAAAAGATTGGATGCGCCATCGAAGCCATATCACCCTTGGGTGCGGCATCAAAAATATCGCACACAAAAAAGTCGCCTTGTTCCTGCCTATCAGGCAGCAAGGGAGAACGGTCGCCATCTTTCGTGATTTCACACACCATGACCCATGTTTCGTGTTTTCACACACACGGTCAAGCTCTTTCGTGTTTTCACACACAGGAAGGTAGCTTTCGTGTCTTTACACACAATCCTTCGTGTCTTTACACACACTCTATCGTGACTCTACACACAAGCCTCTTCTGAAAACGCAACAAATTCAAGGATCTATAAGCACATATCCATAGCGTAACACACTATATAACACATATTTAACACTATGGAATTACCCACCATTTCACCCGCCAACTTCCAGCCTTCCGCAAATCAAAGCACAATCACAACAGCGGATAATCACAAGGCTTGGGTCATAACCGCCTCAATTCAGGGGATTTTGATCATACCATCCGTGGTAAGCCTTACCCTTAAAATACAGGTTCTGCTTCGCCTTAAGCGGGCTACGGTTACCTACCAACAGCAAAAGATCATCCGCTTTCATTCCCATGATCTGCTCCGCAGTCATAAGCTTATGACTCTGCTCAGAATAGGAAAAATCACGGCCCTCATTCGCTGATTTACCCTCACTGATTTGCTGAGAATAAACAGTGCTTTCCCCAAGGTGGCGCGCAGCCCATTCAGCGGTTTCGATATCGTTGAGGTTGAAGACGCGCTTGGTGATGCAGGAGCCAAAGATCGAGCGGGCATCGTTCGGCCCATAGGCTTTTTCAACCTGGCCCGTGTCCTGTGTGACGAACAGCGCTTCGACACCGGCCCCTGCGGCGACGTTGGCAATATTCATGATCTGCTCCATGCGGCCCATCCGTACAAATTCATCTAGAACAAGCAGGATCGGAGCCTTGACCTTGCGCCGTCCATCTTGGCGCACGACCGTACCCAGCACGATGTTGATGAACAGTCGCATGAAGATCGCTTGCTTATCCACTTGATCGAGCGGCACCGCGATGAAGAGATCAACCTGATCATCGAGAAGATCGTCCATGCTGAAGCTGGATCCTGACAGGAAGTGCCGCATGTTGTCCGACTGCATCCAATCGAACGCTTTGGAGACAGCCGTCTGGATCGACCCGCGTTCACGATCACCTGCGCGCAGAATAGTTGCGGCGGTCTGGGCAGGGCGGTGGCCGACAAGATCCCCGTTTTCAGCCCAGACCTCAAGTGTGCCGTCGAGGTTTGCTGACAACAGCAGATCGGCCACTGCGATCAGATTGCGTCGGTTCGGTTCTTCTTGGGTTACGATCACTTCGATTGCCACTGCGACCAGCTGACGGGCCATTTCAGAGAAGTGCGCGCCGTCCCCCTGTTCGGGTTTGACCAGGCCGTCCGCGACCAGGGCCACGTCCCGCGCCAGCTCGTTGGGCCGGATGTAGTCGAGCGGGTTGAACTGATCCTTGCCATTCTCAACGAGGCCGAAGGGATTGAGGACGGCCACCTTGCGCCCGAGCGCTTCCCGGTGGCGGCGTGTCACGGCGAAATTCTCGCCCTTGATGTCGAGGCAGACAACTGGCCCTTGGTGATCGAGGATCGCCGGGATCACGGCGCTGACGCCTTTTCCGCCCCGTGTGCCGGAAACAACAAGATGATGACCACCGCGCCATCCTTTGGCATCGTTCTTGACATAGCGCAGCAGCTTGCCCTTGTGCAGGGCGAGAGGCAGGCCGATCTTGTTGCGTGCCATGTGTGCGATGTCGTGGGGGGCCATCCAGCCCGCTTGCCAGGGTCCGGTGCGCGATTTCCGGTTGCGGCCAATACGCGGATTGAAGATCGCCATCAGCGGGGTGCTGAGAGCGACAGCCACGCCAAAAGCGCCAAGCGAAAAGGAGATCGCCATGGCCTGTTTCTGGGGATCCGAATACCGCGCCAGACCCTTGAGGCCTTCCCAAATGGCGCGGGGGAGGGGCCAGCCTGTGCCGGTCCAAGCTTGGGTTGTCGCCAGCACGTCGCTGAACGGCCCTCTGAGGGGCATCAAGGCTGTAAAGGCGGCTGCGCACAGGCACACCCATGCGAGGAGCTTCAGGGGCCACCTCAAGCGCTCTGCGGCTGTCCCGAGGGTGTCGAAGATGGCGGCCACGGCAATGATCGGGAAAGCAAAGGTGGTCACCGGGTAGATCGCGACAGCTTGCGGGGCTAGGATCATCGCGGCAGCGGCCAGAATAACAGCGCCGATCATGATCACCCAGTGGCGGGCTTCCAGAACAAAACTCATGGCTGGTCCTCGTGGCTGTCAGGAAACAAAACCTGCCAGAGCCCCCGATCGCGGTCCCGTTCAGTGAGGCGGTCTGGCAGGTCGCGCCTTACGATGCTCTGAAGAGCAGGTTCGGCGCTCAAACGGTCGAAGACCAAAGTGCCCAAGAGCCATTTGATGCGGTCTTCGTTTTTTTTCTGAGAGAGACGCCGCCGGGCATCGAGCGCTGCGATCTGTGCATCGAGCCGGCTTTTCTTCTGCGTGAGTTCTGCAATGCGAGCGTCGGGCGGGCGGCTTTGGGACATGGGGCAACCTCAGTGAGTAATGGGGCAAAGGTAGCGATAGAATGATAGGTTGAAAAGAAACAAATGCGCGCTTATACATTGTCTTCGACAACGTGCGCTGTGGCAGGTGTTGGAAATAGCCTGAAACTGCGGTGGGTGGTGTGACGATTGGCTTAGAAAATGCGGCGTAGCCGCATGCAGAGGGCACGGCCCTCAAACTCCCCGCCAGCGCAACCAGACGCTGGACCCTGTTTTGAAGAGAGGCGTTTCTGCCGTGGCAATCTATCATCTCAGTGCGAAAGTAATCAGCCGTGCAGGTGGCCGATCATCGGTCGCAGCCGCCGCCTACCGGACGGCTGGGCGGCTGCGGGATGACCGGCAGGGGTTGGAGCATGACTATTCGCGCAAGGGTGGCGTTGTGCATTCTGAGATCATGGCCCCCGAGAATGCGCCCGAGTGGATGCGTGATCGCGACCAGCTTTGGAACGCAGTTGAGGCCGTCGAGAAGCGGCGTGATGCGCAGCTTGCCCGCGAGATCGAAGTAGCGTTGCCCCGCGAGCTTGATCGGGACGAACGCCTTGAGCTGTTGCGCGGTTTTGTGCAGCGCGAATTTGTTGATCGCGGTATGATCGCGGACGTGGCTATTCACGAGGCGCGCGCCCGTGATGGACAGTCGCAGCCCCATGCGCATGTCATGCTCACCATGCGGGAGCTGACAGGCGACGGGTTTGGCAAGAAGGACCGCAGTTGGAACGCGCCGGACCTGCTTGTGGGTTGGCGGGAGGCCTGGGCGCGAGATGCGAACACCGCCCTTGAGCGGGCAGGGCGGTCTGAGCGGATTGATCACCGGTCTCTTGATGTTCAGCGGTCTGAGTCCGAGCAAGAGGTCGAGCGGGCGCGCGGGAGCGGGCAGGAAGAGCTGGCACTTGAGCACGAGAAAAAGGTGGTCGAGCTGAGCCGAGAGCCTGAGCCGAAAATTGGACCATCGGCCAATGCTCAGGAGAAGCGCGGGATTGTCACGGAGCGTGGTGACGCTTTCCGTGCGGTGCAGGACCGCAATGCTGCGCGCCAGGAACTGGGCTGGCGGCAGCTGGAATTGCGGTTGGAGCTGATGGAGCGTGGGCGCGTGTTTATTGCCACTGCGCGGGAACGGCTGGATCAGCTTTGGGAACGCGCTGAAGCGGCGATGTCACGGATCAAGGAGAGAGTTATGGGCGAGGTTGAGAGGCCGCAGGCTGACATAGAGCGGGGAGAGGGTCGCAACGGTGCGGATGATCGTGGCCTCGTACAGCGGGACGCCCCCGATGACATGGAGGCCCGCCAGGCAGCGGTATTGGGACGTGGCGTTGATCGTTCAGCGGCGCAAGCGCCAGATTTTGGGCGCGAGCGCGTTGCGCCGGATGATCTAGACTGGGATCGCCGTGACGCCATCCTCGGGCGGGTGCGCGACACTGGGCAGGAGCGTGATGCGGCTGCGGTAGAGCGTGACATTGCCGCCCGTGACGGTGAGAGCCGTGACCATGGGCTGCGGGATGACATTCTCGGGCGCGGGCGTGATAGTGCGCCCGAGCGCGGGCAGGGTCGCGACCGCGACAGAGATAGAGAACGTTAAAACTGAAAGGAACCACGCAGTGTTTGAAGATCGCTACCACAAAGATCAGCCCGCCGTAAAAGCGATGGCGCAGCGCATAGCAGATAATAGCCCGCAAGTGTTCGTGACCACTGACGATTTTGTTGCCGCCTACGGCCAAGAGGCGTCTGACATGGTTGCCAAAGGTGGCTTGCTTGCAGTCCTTTGGGATATTGGAATTGATGCTGTTCCTGCAACTTTCGAAGGGGACGGGCGCGACCAGCCGAAGGGCTTGAAGACCAGCCTTGTTGGCACGGTTTCCTGATGTTTGGCTTCTTCAAAAAGCGAGGGAGGCAATCGCCGCCGCTTCCCAAATATACAGACGTTTACGACACCATGCTGTACCAAGCGCCGGATGAGACCCCGAAAGGAGCATTGCCGACGATCTACGCGTTTCGGGTGAAAGACCCATCGTTGTCACCTGATCCCAGGCCGGACTTTGTGTTGCTCGAAACCGAAGATGAAATCCAAGCATGGCAAAAGGCCATAGCAGGTCCGGTTGTTCTGAATGACGAGGGGCAGATCACAGATGCCCCGCTGCTTGTCTGGAACAATATTCCGAGCCTGTTGACTTCAGACAATGAATTCATCGCGTCATATCTGCCTGCGCAAGACGAGCAAGACTGGCCGATATTGGTGATACAAGCGCATCCGTTTGATACGGCGCTGGATATGAAGCCCGCTCGCGATCGCTACTATTTCGAACAAAACAAGTTTATCGGTTTGTTCTAAGAAGAACTCTTAAGAAAGATAAGATTATGGACGCTGACGATCACCCCGTAGAAGTTGTGCTCAAAGAGGCCCGTCGCTTCATGGTGCCGCTGTATCAACGCAAATATCAATGGGGTGACAAGCGTTTAGAGCCTTTTTGGGAAGACGTCACGGCTAAGGCCATTGAGGTTTTGGAAGGGGACGCAAAGTTCGAACATTATATGGGTGCGCTGATCCTGTCTCCAGTCGATCAGGGATCGCAGATCGGCATCACGCCTGTCGTTCAGGTTGTGGACGGCCAACAGCGCCTTACAACTTTTCAGATTATGCTGGCGGCATTGCGCGAAGTTGCCCGGCACCATGAGTTAGCCGACCTGATCGAGCACATCGATGGCTATCTTTTAAACGTTCCAAAGAGCAAGGACAGCGACCCGCTGGCGAAGTTCAAGCTGAACCCTACGCCGTCGGATCGCGAGCTGTTTCACGACCTAATCGAGATGACCTATCCCGAGGTTTCAAAAAAGTATCGCCATCTCTACTGGGGACGAGGGGTGCCAAAGAATACGCCGTTTCCAGCTTTCAGAGCGTATCACCTGTTCTACAGCTGGATCGACGACTTTTCGTTTAACGGACCGGACGAAGAAAGCGAGATCGACCTCGACGCAAATGCACCAGAGACGGACGAAGATGAAGGCGTCGAACTCGATCTTGTGGCCGAACGACTCGAGGCCATACTGACGGCCATGCTAGATCGCCTGAAGCTGGTCGTGATTACCCTCGGGGAGAATGATGACGCTCAGGTTATTTTCGAGACGCTGAACTCACAAGGCGAACCGCTTTTGGCGATGGACCTTGTAAGAAACAACATCTTTCACCGGGCTGAGAAGCAAAGCGCATCGGTTGAGCAACTTTACACGAAACTTTGGACCCCGTTCGACATGGGTTGGTGGAAGGAGGCTGCGCCGAATGCCCGTCCAACCCGTCCGCGCATCGACCATTTTCTCGCGCACACTCTTGCCGCAGAGACCGGCGAGAAGATTTCCATGCGGGAACTTTATGCTGAGTATCGCGCGTTCGCCGTTCCAAAGAACAAGCCGCGCTTTGAGGACGTTGAGGACGAGTTGCGTTTGATCGAGACCTACGCACCGCTCTACGAGACCCTGGAAGGGCGCAAGAACGAAGATCCAGCCTTGCATTGGCTAGGGCGCAAGCTCGCAGCTTGGCAGGTTACGACGGCTTACCCGATCGCCATGCAGATTGGACGCTCCGACCTAGACCATGACGAGCGACGCGAACTGGCGGAGCTTATCTATTCCTACCTCGTCCGGCGCGCGGTCTGCGGTCTCACGACGAAGAATCTAAACAAGCTGTTTCAATCGCTTAGCGCAGAATTCAAAGCCGAAGGACCATCCGTTGACGTGTTCACAAGGTTCTTCGCTGATCGAAAAGGCGATAGCAGCCGCTTTCCACACGATACCGAGTTCCGTCGGGGCATTCTCACTGGCAATGCTTACGCTATTTCACCAAGACCCAGATTGGTGGACATCCTCTGGGAGCTTGAAATTGCAAGCCGAACGAAGCTGGCCGAGCATAGTGAACGGCCAGAAGGGCTTTGGGTCGAACACGTTCTTCCGCAATCGTGGGGCGATGATTGGCCTCTAGCTGACGGCAACACGGCTGATCCCGTCTCCTTGGAACAGGAGACAATTGCGCGAAATGCTAAGCTTCACACCTTGGGCAACCTGACCCTCCTTTCTGGAGGACTGAACATTTCGTCAGGGAACAAGAGCTTTAAAAAGAAGAAGGTAAAATTCAAGGAACACACGGGACTGTTTCTGAACAAATGGTTTGAAAAGCACGACCAGTGGACAGAAGCGGAGATCGAAGAGCGAGGCGCTGCGCTTGCGGAGCTGGCGATTAAGATTTGGCCGGGGCTAGAGGCAGTAGATGTGTGACACAAACGGTCCCTGTGCCCGGTGATACAAACGTTAGGCCCATTCAGTTTGGGTAACAAAGAAGCCACAGAAATCACGTGACCCCGGCAATGCTGCCGGTCAATTTTTGAGCGATAGGCAGGGCAGGGGATCGACGGGCTGACGCCCGCTCACCCCAACCCTGACACTTCTTAAATCCTATTGATCCGCCTGCCATCCTGTCAGGTCCGAGAAAACCGGCAAGCGCCGCCCTTGGCGTCGGTTCCGGTCGAGAATTCCGGTTCCTCCCACGCGCAAGCACGCGGTTCCCTCCCAAATTCACGCCCTTCACCCAGTTGTCACGGCCCCGCCAGGCCGCAGGCAGGGCTTTGCCCTTACCTGCTCTGCCGTTCGGAATGCATGGGCATTCCAAAAACCAGAACAGGAAGGCCCGCCCATTGGCGGAAAGGGAAACAGACCCCGACCGCATCACGCAAGGAGGGTCACAAATGACCAAAGAGAAATTTGACGTTTACACCCATGTCACCAACCAGATTGTCGCGCAGATCGAGGCAGGAACGCCCCCGTGGCGCAAGCCGTGGACCGGAGGCGGGGCATCGGTCAGCTTGCCGGAACGGTTTAACGGCGAAGCCTATCGGGGTATCAATATCCTGATGCTTTGGGCGGCGGCTATGGCCAAGGATTACAGCTCAGCCCGCTGGATGACGTTCAACCAAGCCAAGCAGCTTGGGGGCCATGTCCGCAAGGGCGAGAAATCCGCAACCGTTGTGAAATATGGCACCGTCGAGCGCGAGGACGAAAACGGGGAGGAGCGCCAAATCCCCTATGCCAAGGCTTACCGTGTGTTCAACGCTGATCAGATCGAGAGCTTGCCTGCTGACTTCTACATCCTGCCTGATCCGCCCCGTGATCTTGGCACCGTGGCCGACCCCGAGTTGGAGGCATTTTTTGCAGCGAGTGGCGCGCAGATCGACAGCACCGAAGAGCCACGCGCCTATTACAACATCAAGACAGATCGCATCCACATGCCGCTGATCGGCACCTTTCATCGGGCCGCAGGATATTACGGCACTTTGGCGCATGAGCTGACCCACTGGACAGGGGCGAAAAAGCGGCTGGACCGTTTGGGCCGCTTCAATGACCGCAAGGCCTATGCGTTCGAGGAGCTGGTGGCAGAAATTGGAAACTGCATGCTTTGCGCACAGATCGGGGTGGAGCCTGAATTCGACCAGAGCGCGGCCTATGTCGAAGGATGGCTTGAGGCGATGAAGGAAGACAGCCGCGCTATTTTCCGCGCGGCGTCCGAGGCGCAGAAGGCAGTGGACTACATCATGGACCGAGCCGTGCAGGCCGACCGGATGGCTGCCGAGTAACGGCCTGCTCTGCCGAACGATTGAGGCCCCTGTCGTAAGGCGGGGGCTTTTTTGCGTTGTGGTATGATCCTGTCGGTGAACGGTTTTAGGGTGACCTGTCGGCGGGCAACCTGAAGGTCACCTGCCGACAGGCCCGGCGCTTCGCGCGGACGCCCCCAGGGGGCGATATAGCTTCGACGAAGTGGAAATATATCGTATAAGCCCTTGGAGTATTTTTGTTTTTTTAGTAAGGGGCTCGGGGTATGAACGAGAAAATATTCAATCTGTTTATCTTTTTTGATGACGGAACCGCACATGAGTTGGGCGCGTGGTTCCATAAGAAGCATGGCTCGGATGCCGAAAAAACAGACTTCTTGAGGTCCAAGGTCACTCAAGATTTCCTTAAGGCGCGTCGTTTCAAACTCCCGCGCCATTTTACACCAGAACAATGGCGCGCCCAGCTCCGCTTGGATGGCGGAATGTCGATATTTGATCCAATCCTAACTGAACTTAATGCTCCAAAATTCAGCTTTGTCTACTGTTTGACCCCGATTATCGATGGGGTCCCTCAATGGGATCAGGTCTCTGGCCCCGGCGTCTTTCGTGGTGCAGATGTCACAGATTTTGGAAGAGAGGGATCGATGCCGGATTACTTGATAGAATACACTGACGGGTCTCATTTCCATTTTGATAAACTGATCGATGACGACTTTTTCAGCGCAATTAGGTTACTCTTTCAGCAAAAGCATTACGTTTCGTCGTCTAAGCTTCTGATGTGTTGTATTGACACAATGGCATTTGTGGATGCGGGGGATGTTCCAGGAAATTTTACCCATTGGCTAAAGAATTACTGCGATCTGTCTGGTGTAGGTGTCACGTCAGAGGAGTTGTGGGAGTACCGAAACTCTGTTCTTCACATGACAAATTTGGAATCGAGGGCTGTGCTCGCTGGGAGGTCTGCTCGGATTGCACCCTCTGTTGCTACTCGTGGGGCATTACCGCCGCGAAACGAGGGAAATGATAAGCAATTCAATTTTCTTGAATTAATCCACGCAGTGTCCAATGG
>Ga0307930_1000362_pt1 | contig 35901 bp, 48 predicted proteins | sample OrgLakmetageno46_FD_203161 | JGI IMG/M metagenome (GOLD analysis project Ga0307930, IMG submission 203161) | Saline water microbial communities from Organic Lake, Antarctica - #46 | ecosystem: Environmental > Aquatic > Non-marine Saline and Alkaline > Saline | place: Antarctica: Organic Lake...
TGGTAACAGTAAGCAGGCCTGCTGAAATTGTATAGCTCCCCGTCAGCTCTTTTGTGACTACTTCGCTGCCCGCCCCTTCGAGCTGGAGCTGGAAAAACGTCTCTGTAGATTGGCCGAGCCATAGCAGGCCGGTTAGCTCCAAGCCGCCGTCCAAAATAGCGTTCTCGATACGTTCGGTTTCCCCGGTGTCGATATACCGGACGTTGATAATACCTTTCCAGTTTGCTGGTCTCATGATAATCCCCGTTGCTATATCTCGTGAGTATACTTCTTTGCCATGTTACAAGGCAACGTCGTCGTCAATTATTAGGCCGGTGCTTATAAGCTCAAACCTCGTTCGTTGCTTCCAACCTGTCTGCTCAGTCTTCAAAGAATCGTTCGCGCCGCGGCTTGTTACAAGCTGGTTCCACCCGCACACGTCGGCCGCCGTATACGGGTTTGCCGTGGCGGTTGAGAACGCCCCCTGCCACCCGGTCGCCTCGTTTAAGACGGGAGGCTTCAGCACAGCCTGAGTCGCTGCAAACCAGCCCGTTGCCCATAGGAGAGGTAACGGGATAAGGGACGAAACTGTTTGGCCCCAGCCCCTCGCGTCCCTTACTTCCTCGCCTATGCGACGCGAGCCCGTAGCTGTTGACCAGCCTTGGTTCTGGCTCTGCTCCTCTACGCCCCGCAAGATCCCGTCGACGCTTGTGTTGACCCCAAGGATTGATGCCGGGTGCGCGTCCCTGCGTTCGAGCCGCTCGACCCTCCGCCCAATCTCATAAGCTGGATCCACCCCGCTCAGGCTCCTCCGTGGGATGTTTAGCGGCACGCCTTCGCCTTGTATAATCTCTGTGGGGCTCGTGAGCGTTATCGAAACAGAAAGGTCGCTGCCGTCGGTCGTTCTGGTAACGTCGGTCACGTACAAAGGCGCTGTAAAGTTTGGATCAATAAGCGAGACGTTTACAATTTGGTCAGGCTCCCACCCAACACCAACGACTTCGAGCTGAACATCATAGGCTGGATAGGCTCTGTACTTCAGAAGCTCGTCGAGTTTATTGGACATGGCGCGGATTGTATCGCCGCCACTATCGCTTAGGGGGGAGGCGTCCCGACGGCCATAGACCTCGATTGACTTTTGGTCAAACCGCTCGACCCAGTGGATGCCGCGAACCTCCAACTGAACTGTCATCTGCCCGTTTATAGCGATGTTCGCGCTTATGGACTTATTAAGCTCTACAATCCCTGCCTCATCAACGCTGCTTACTTCCAGGCCAAGGTCACGCCACTTTCTTTGAACAATCCGAGGCTCTCCAACGACTTCAACGCCGCGAAGCAAGCCGGGGTTAAACTGGAAGCCGTCGATACAATCGCCTGATTGGAAATAATTGCTGAGGGAAAGCGTTTTGTATGCCCACGCTTGCCCCCGGTACACATTATAGACGCCTTCCAAACTCTGCTTCAACTGGAGGGTATCGCGAACAATGCCGCGAGCACCCTGGGTAATATCCGGCCCTGGATTTTCCAGCGGGTCAAAAAAGAATAGGGTGTTGCCCCGGATCTTCCAAGCCCACTGGGTCATGAGGCAGACTTCCTCCATGACGTCATATAGGCTGTCAAACTTGCTCGCGTACTCAGCAATCAAAGTCGCGTTCGTATCAACGCCCGCGAGGGAAAGGTTGCGAAGGGTGGGAGAGCCTGCTGCGTGCCTTTGGAATGCCTGGATCACAACGTCAGAAGCTGCCGTGCGGCTCCAACGGTCGAGGAACCGGGTATGGCTCGCGAGGTATTCCAAAGAGCGGCACTGAACCCGCTTATAAGTAAACGCCCCTGTCCGGCTCTCTGTTACATTCGTTATAATAACAGACCATGTTTGGGAATCGCCGTCCACAGTCTGCGTAACCGTTACCGGCTCCCCGATGAGAGCCGCGTGAAATGCGACAGCCTGCCCCGGAATATCGAGCAGCTCCAGCGCAAAGTCGATCGACACGACCCGCTCAGAGCTGCTCTCTTTTATTGAGCAATCGTGTACCAGCGCCGGGAGCCCGGAGACGGTTACTGTTTGGGAGAACTGGCCGAAAACAGGCATCAGAACGCCCCCGACATTTCAAGCCCTCGACGGCGCATCCGGTCGAGCATATCTTTGTCGTCTCGGATAATCGCGTGGCGCATGTCCACAGTGACGCCACCGGCAGCTCCTCGACCTTGGCCGCCGCCAGCTTGCATAGATACCTCAGGAGATACGTTCTCAGGCAGCCCGTCAAGCTCGCTATTGACCCCCTTGACCAAGCCGCGCGTATCCCTTACCGCTCCATCAGTCATGCTGCTAAACTCATCGAGAACCCCGTCAACCATATCAGGGACAATCGAGTTGCCGACAACCGCTTGAAACATCGCCTCTATGCTCGCAATTACGTTCTGGGCCATATTCTTAACATAGTTGACGACGTTCATAACCATATTCTTCACGGCATTCAGAGCCATCGAGCCCATCTGCGAGAAGTAATTGACGACTGCTTCGACCATCGAGCGGATAACGGCAACAACCTGCCCAGGCATCTGAGCGATCCGCTCGATTACGCCGCTAACAAACTGGGTCACGATCTCGATAACGCTCTGGACACCATTCGACCAAAGGGCATAAACCCCTGTCCAGAATTGCGTAAACATCTCGATAATTTTGGCGCCGCCGGAGCTTATAACGTCCCAAATCTTGCTGTAGAGGTCGATGTAAAACTGGATAATCTTTTCTACACCAGCGCTAACAAATTCGATAACCTTGGTGAAGCCTTCTTTGATCGACTCCCAAGCTGCCTTTAAAGACTCAGCGAGCTTTTTGCCGGCAGCTTCCCAACCCCCAAAGTGCTTAACAATAGCTTGTACCGCTTTCACAAGAAGGTAAATGCCCGCCGCCACGGCCGCGACAATTGCAATAATAGGCCCGAAGGCTACCAACAGAGGAGCAAGGGAGGGGGCCAAAGTAAGCATCGCAACCTTTACAACAACAAACGCCTTGGTCAGCGCGCCCAGCACAGTGACTACCTTCCCAACGACAAGCAGAATAGGGCCAAGAACCGTTAGCAGGCCCGCCGCGATCGCTAGAAAGTTTTGAACCGGCCCCGGAAGCGCGGCGAACGCCTGAGCAATTCCTGTTAGAACGCCGGCAAAAGATTTTACGATTGGAACCCCGTCGCTTTGCATCCACTCGACAAAGCTCTGGAAGACGGGGAGAAGGTCGGAGCCGATCGAGATAGCAACAGCCCCAAGCTGCTTCTTGAGGGTGTCCATCGAGTCGTTAAACTTCTCAGAAGCCAGCGCAGCTTTGTCGGAGATCCCAAGGCCAAGGTCTACAAACTGTTTGCGCAGGACATCAACTTGCTCTCCGCCTTGTCGCAGCGCAGGGCCAAGCTGGCGGCCAATCCGATCGCCAAGAAGCCCCGCCGCGATCCCTGCAGCTTCTGCGTCCGTGTCGGTTGCTTTTAGCTTCACGATCAGCTTGTCAAACGCGGCGGCGGAGGTTATTGTGCCTGCTTCGATTTCTGCTTGGCTGTAACCTACCTGGGCCAACGCTTCCGTGTACTTCGTGTTCCCTTCAGCAGCCTGCCCGATGCGCGTGTTGAGGCGGCCAAGCGCCCGCTCGACGTCGGCAGTACCAACTTTCGCAACTTGCTGGAGCGCGTAATCTAGCTGCTGATACTCCTGAATGGACATGCCGACTTGGCGCGAGTTCTTCGCGACCTGATCGCCCATGTTCGCCACTTTGCTGACAAGCCCGAAGGCCGCGCCAGCAACAAGCCCTATGCCGGCGGAGAACTTCGACATAGTTTTACCAGCGGCCGTTGTTTTCCGCCCGACAGCTTGCATGCCGTCGCCAAGGCGCAGCAGCTTCTGGTCGGCTGAGGTCGCGTTCCTCTCGACGTTAGACAGAGCCTTGGTGACGGCATCCTGGCCTTCGAGAGCGATTTTGCCGACGATCTTAAACAGTTCGAGCACGGTCACGCTCCATTATTTTTCGAGCCAGTGCAAAGTTCGCTTCCTTATCCTCTCGCGGTTTTTCGATCTTTTCAGATAACCCAAGGTGTTCAAGGAAGTCGTGGAAGCTCTTGCTTCCTGCGTGCCCCGCCATCCAGGCACCGAATGCCTCTACAGTTAGAACCTCGCGCGCTTCTTTGGATTGCCCTTCGAGAGCGGCCTGAGACACTCGATAATAGCACCGAGGCCGGAGGCTGTAGAGGTAATCGAGTGTCCAGCCGTAACGGCTGAGCAAGCGATCCTCTACAACGCCACGCCCTAGTCGAGCATCCCGCGCGCTTGCGCGAAAAAATCAGCAAGCTCCGGGTCAGCTTTAATCTGCGAAATAATTTCTGTAAGGGTAGACAAAGGCTCATCCCGGAGTTCGTCAACGCTCATCCCCGCCGCGCCTGCAAGGAACTTAAACGCGCTGACCCTGCTGTGCTTTAGCAGCGCTTTGATAACTTCGCCGCCTACCTCTGCAGACACGCTTCCATCTCCCTTGTTAGCGTTTTGCGCGCGCGTCATCAGCGTTGGGTCGAGGTGCTCGATTGCGTCGGCAAGCACTTCCGAAAAGTCTAGTGCCACGCCGGCAGTCAAGCGAACTTTGATTGGGTTATTCTGCGTTTTTTCAACCACGTTTTACACTGCCTCTGTTGGAATGCGGATTTCCCATGGGCTCGTTTCGACGTCGGAAGGGTCGAAGTGAGCAGCGAAGGTAACGGCCAAACTCGCCTCGTCATCGTCAGTTGTTTCGATCTCAAAGTTGCCTTCTGCCAGCGCGTTCTTGAGAATAAAAATTACATCTTGCCCGGTGTCGCGACGTCGCCCGACCAGCGCAAGATTTTTCAAATATGCAGACTCACCGGGAAACCCTACGCCGCGAGTTATAACGCTCATTTCAGTTGGCGCAGTTCCTGTAGTCGTTACCGTAGAACCGATGAGCGCCATGCTGAAATTCTCAGCCGTCATTTCAAGAAGGTTCACGGTGATCCGCGCGTGCTCCTCGATAATCCGCCGCGCTCCCTTCATAGGCCCGCGCACCCCGTCAATTGGGATCTCGCGAACCTCTTGCTCAATGACAAACGTCGCGCCTTCGCGGGTTGCCCCTAACAGGCGCTCATCAGGCTCTTCATAATCCGCGATAACGGTGCCCGCGTCGATGATCATCCGCTTTACTGTGTTTGTAGATACTGACATTTTATTTCCCCTTGCCTCAGACGGTTATTAGACCTTGTATGGCGTCAAAAGTCTTTACCCCAACGCCATTTACTTGCAGCAGTTCTTCGCTCGCGGCGAACGCCCCTGTGTCGAGCCTATGCTGTTCGATAGCAGACGCGACCTGGAAACTGACCAGCGGCAGATTCTGGAGTTCCTCGACGCTCGCATCATTTATATTCAGGAGTGAAAATGCATACGTCTCTCTGCCCGCTCTCGCGGCCGTCGCTGCCCCTCGGAGCGTCCTGGTACCGAACGTCAGCCTCCAGCGGGAAACCCCAGGGGTGGGCTCCTGCAGGGCTCCGCTGTTACGTAATTTGATCCGGGAGCTTCCCCGTTCAGTTTCGACGTCTGTATAGTCCAGAAGATCTATGATTCTGAAAGAGATCGCCCGGAGCCGCGCGAGGCTGGTTCCATCGTCCCAAATGTTAATTTCCAGCTGGCCGTTGCTTACAGTCCCATCCATATTTGCAACAACGCCCTCATCGTGAGCCACAACAATATACGGCTGGCGGTCGGTCGGAGACCAATGCGAAAAAACAGCAGGCTCTCCGGTAATCGGCTCGACGGGGAGAAGGGCAGAAACCCCCGGATCAGCTTTGATCACGGCAATAATTTCAGGGAGCATCAGTCCACCCTCTCAGCGAGCTTTCGCTTGATTTCTGAAATCGCCCGCTCGACCGCTTTAACAAAGAATGGACGCGGCGCAATATGCTTTGTTCCAAGCTCAAGCCAAGGCGCATATTCTTTGTCAGAGCCCACATAATAAAAAGGCGCGTTTGAGCCGCCGGGAGCGGTCGAGATTGAGCCCCGGAGATCGCCGGACAGAACGGCTGGGCTCTCGCCAGGGGCTGATGCAACGTGCGCCTCCCCGGTCTTTGACACCTTGTATTCTGCGCCAGTTCTCTGCCCTGTTAGTTGCTGCTGGATCTCGCGCTGAGCAAGTAGCGCGGCCGCTTTCGCGTTCTTCCGGCTCCCGCTCTCGATCTGGGCAACGACTTCATTGAAATTAAATGTCGAGCGGGTAGCTGCCATCAGTAACCTCCAACTTGGCTGTAAGGTACAATCCGCGCTTCGGTTCATCAACCTCTCCATCGACCGCCAGGAAGACAGAGCGCGTCGTGATGTAGACTTTATCGCCGGGCAGCAGCCCTGAATCGCGGAAAGCAACAAGCGTGTAGCTTCCGCTCGCGCGCTCGTTATCGGCAGAGACCTTCTCTGCTGGCGCAAACGTAACGTCACAAGGGTGCGTAGAAACAAGCGCAAGCTCCTCGAAGTAACCGCCGCCGCCGTCGGGTTGCTTCGCTCCTCTCCAGATCTGCATTTCGTCAAAGAAGGCGTCCCCTGAGAAGTCTGAGAGCGTTGCTTCATACAGCCTGCGCTTCCCTCTCCTCGACTTCCGAGGGTCAACCTGAACGATCTCGCGAGCTGTCAAAGGGATTGATGCGAATACGCCATCAGCAACCAAGCCGCCTATCTCAAAAATGTCGGTTTTCAGATAGGCTTTTGACGCCCCTGCGCTTGGCAAACCGCCGCTAGGAGTAGCGCCTTTCAGAGCAACCCGCCCTAACAGGTTCTGCGCAGGGGCATTCTTGCCCGGCGGCCAGTAAGTAATCGGGTGCAAAAGGCTGGTCATAAAACCGCGAACCTCGCTTTCCGCATATCAGCCGCGCGTAACTTCCCGGAGGTATCGAGAGCAAGAGCCATCTGCCCGTACTGAGTCGACTTTAGACCAACCCCGTTCGCGTTCTTCCCCTCGAATGACCAAGAGCCCGTCCCCACGCTTTCGCTCGTCTCGCGAGGGTCAGCGACCGCGAGAAAGTGAGCCGCCAACCACGCCAGAACAATCGACCCCTGATCATCGCTCAAAAGCGCCCCGACTCTCGCGCTGTAAAGAGCGGTCGCTGCCGAGATAAATGGCGCTGGATCCAGTTCCGTTTCAATCAGCGCTTTAACCTCAGCGCCTGTAGTGGTGGCAGCCATAGATTAAGCCTTCTTTTGGGTGGGCTTCTTTCCCGCCTCAGGAGCCGGATTCACGGTGAGCTGAGCCTTTTGCTTCTGCTCTGCGGGCACGGCTTCCGCCGCTTCCTCGTGCTGGAGATCCAGAAGGTTCAGCCCGAACGTCTTGGCTTGTTCCTTAGTCATTTCCACGACGTCGCCAGCGACATAGACAAGCCTTTGGTTATTTGCGCCACGGCGCAATAGCTTCCCTTCTTTCAACTTGTAGTGGGGCATATCAGGTTCCTCTGCGTTATTAAAAAAGGGGAGCCAACCTTGTCGGCGCGCTCCCCTTTCCAGTTACTCCGCGTTACCGTTTCGATACTACGCAGGGCGCAAGTGAACGATACCGCTGCGGCCGTCATAGTCAGACTTCAAACGAACGGCCCAGCAGGCCATTACCTTAAAGTTCTCTGTCATGCCGCCATTAGAACTCCACTGTACAGTCGTGATCGGCTGCGCAATAGCAAGGTCTACGGTGTCGCGAGTCAGCTGTACCAACAGCACGTTATTCGCGGCCAGGCGATCAGCTACAACCACCCTGTCGACGCCGCCAAGAGCCGTTAGGCGCTCGCGAACAGTCCGTGGGTATTGCTCGCTGAAGTCTTCATCCAGCTTGTACTCATAACCGCGAGGAACGTACAAAACGAACGGCCCATACTTCTTGTCTTCGCGCGCTGCTTGCAGCATACTTTGAACATCGTCCAAGATCGTCGCGTTTTGCGAGGAGGTGAGCGTGTCCCAGTTGGTTGAAAGGTCGATCTGCGAGCGGCCCGGCTGAGTCGTGTAGCCGTACAGCTTCTTGCCGTCAACTTGGATCGGAGCGCCGCCAAACAGCATATCCTCTGACCGTTCGGTTACGCGACGCGAAGCAATCGAGGCTTGAGAAACGTCGATGGACTCACCGACCATACGCGACGCCTCAAGGCGTCGAAGGTTCACAGAGAAGTCTTTGTGAAAGATTGGCACAGGAACGTCGCGCAGATTATACGCTACCGCGTCCTGTTGCCCTTCGGTAATCCCAGACATGGAGACGTCAGCGCCGGTCATATCGCTCTCCTCCTCCCACTGGGAAAGGGTGATGCCGAGCGATCCGAGGTTATGCGTCAAGCCCGCCGCTTGAAGGTCGCGAATGCCTACAAGGCGATCCGTAGCGACCTTGATAACTTCTGTATCAATATCCTTCCACTCGTCATAGCGCAGCAGTGCGCCGTCGTTGGCGACCAGGGGCTGGCCGGAGTTCGAGATGATGCGAGGCTCGCTGTTCTCGTTTAAGAACGGCCGCATTTTGTTCACGTTCAGGCGGCCGGTGCCCATTACATTCCCGGCTGCGTCTACAAGCGCTTTGCTAGGCATCAGATTGCCTCCACTTTAATACGCGCGGCTGCTGGGCCGCTTGAATTGTCGACTGCTTCGAGGGACTTGGCTATTGCTACCCCGGTCGCGAGCGTCACGAGAGTTCCGTCACCCGCGCTTTCGAGATAAGCGCCGTCAGCGATCGCGCTGGCACCGGCGGCCACAAGGGCGTTAACCTCAACGCCGGAGTAGGCCACGCCATAAAGCACGGTGTCCTCATCTTTGTATTCTACATCAATCCCGTTGCCGATAACCTCGTTGGCGCGAGCGAATGCGGGAGTTGCTGGGCCGCCAGCGGTCGCGTGGACGATTACGGTGCCGCCAGCAGCGCGCTCAACTAGCATACCAGGGACGATACCGGCAGCGCCAGCGATCCCCTCTTTGCCAAGGGGAGCGCCCTTCAGGAAAATGACTTTGGCTTCTGTGCTGCTAGACATATCAGGCTCCCTTTGTATTCATAGCGGCGAAAATGTCCGGCGCTTGCATAGATTTGGTTGACTCAGATTCTGCTTCGGAGTCGTTAACGGCCAAAGGCTCGCGGCCGCCGCGCGCTGAGTAATTCGCAGCAGGCTTCAAGCCGTTCGCGATCGTCTCAAGCGTGGGGACATCCATCGCTTTCAACTGCTCCTCAGTCATAGTCGAGTTCGCGGAGATCTTCGCGACCAGAGTTTTGCGGTGCTCGGTGTACTGGTTCCGCGCAAAGGAAAGGGCTTGCTTGTCCTCGTCGGATAGCGCCTCAACCTTCTCATTCACTGCCGGCTCAGTCGCCGGGATCTTCCCATTTGGCATATTATCGCCCTCATTTTGAATTGCGCCCGGCTTAGGAGCTTCATTGTTACCTTCAGGCGTTACGCCTTCGGCAGTTACTATGTATGAATCGCGAAGCATTTTCAACGTCTCCATCGACAAGTCTACAAGCCCATACATATCCTCTGGAACAAAGGGAGAGCTGTCAGACGACAAGAGATCAGCGACCATTTGCCGGAAGTCGTCAGGGGAGCCCCGGCGGTTTGTTTCCAGCTTTAAAGCGTCCATCCAATTCGGTTGCCCGTTTGTATCGAGCGCCAGAGGGTCTTTGCGGCCCAACGCTTTGTTAAGAGCCTCGACCGCGCTGCGTATTTTCTGAGTCATTGCATATCCCTCTGTTTGGTTTGCCCTTACGCCACACCCGTCCTCGAATGAGCAAGCGCCCGGAATATCGAAAAGGATTGCGAGGTGGTCAGGCTTTATGTTGGTGTGCAAAGTTCCTCCGCCTGCTTCCTTGTGCACAGCAAAGTAACCAGTGCTTACATCGACTTCCATCCCGCCGCCTTCGAGCGCCTCGACAGATCCTGGCCGGAGAGCTTCCGCCCTTTCAACAGAAACCCACGCTTCACCCTTTAGCTTTACGCCGTCGACTGCAGAACCGAAAATGTAACCAACGCCCCACTCGTCGAGGATTGCTGGGGAGTTAGCCGAAAGGAAACCGCCGGAGCCTGTTGAGGGGTGCCCGAAGGTAACGGGAACGCCGTTCCAAGAAGGGGCAAAGAACTCGTCCAGAGGGATCGCCGCGCCATTCATAACCACGTCAGAGCGAGCCATAACCACAGGCACAACCAGCCACTCCTCCCCCCGCCAAGCCTTCCTGCTCGAAGCAGCGACTTGGTTGAAGGTTATGAACTCTTGTTTCGGGCTGCATGGACAGGGCACCAACGCGCTCCAATTTGACTTTGCCGTAGTATAAGTGGGGGTGCGTCAGAAGTCTATAACAGGAAGCGCGACACACCTACAATTAGGATGTACAGGGATCATACCTTCAATCGTCTTTAAGGTAAACACTTGGGCGTCGAGCGATTCACATTCGGAGCAAACCCGCCCATCTCCGGCGGTCGAGAACTCTGCTTGAACGACGATCTTCAGGATACCAGCTTCCTGATAGGAGGCTATGTTTGCCTGGTGGTGGGAGCGGATAACCTCTGTGCGAGCAAGAACGCGCGAGCGGGTGCGGCCAATCTTCTCCACCCGGTTCTCGATCCGCTTGGCGATCTTCGCGGTGCCTTCCCCCGCCTCCAGGCCCAAGGCTATCTCCCGCCGGATACCAGCCTGCATCGCCTCGTCGATCCCCTTCAAGGATGTGTAAATGCGCCCCAAGATCTGCGTCAACTTTGCTTGGTGGTTCTCTCGCTTTAACGCCCCTGCCATCAGGCCGATGTTTTCCCCCTTTGGCGTTCGTTTATTGATCTCCGTTTCCGCGCGCTTAATGCCCTTCTTGTATGAGTCATAAATATAGCCTTCAACCCAGCCGCGCGGCTTCTGGTCAAACCCCTTGTCTTTCAGGACGCGCTCCGCCTCCGCCGGGTCGATCAGGTTCCTGTGTACTGATTCCCCAAGGAAGTCGAGGAGCTGGGATTGCTCAAGCGGCCCGACAGGAAAGTCATATTGCTTATTTGTCATAATCAAAGGCGCTTGGGCCATGTAATCGGCCAGCTCAGCGAGCACCTTTTTGTAGCGTCGCTTTACCTCCGCCTCAAACTTCTCGCGCAACGTTTTTGTAAAGGTCGGATCGCGTCGAAGCGCCTGATTGGTCGACGGCGAAAGTTCACACATCAGTTTCAACCTCTGGCTCGCCCCCTCGCTCCCCCTCGTCATCTGCAGTGGGCTTCCCGAACCCGGCCTGGACGTCGGTATCAGCTTCATCGTCGGGCAGCTCCTCGTCTTCATAGGCGCTTTCCTCAGGCAGCCCCAAGATCTCATATCGGAACTCTCGAACCGGCATAACCAGATCGGCTCCCCCGGAGGTATACGCAACAAGCGCCTCTGTGCGCGTCTTGCCAATATCCGCGCGCTCTTTCTCAGACAGGCTCGCAAGCTGATCCCATTCGACGCTGACTGTGCCGACCGGCGGTGGAAGGTTCCCCGTCGCAATCATAATCTCGATGAATGGCCGCGCGATTTTTGGCGCAGCGTAACCGCTCCGGCGATCGTCGATTTGCGCCGCCCAGTTCGTCGCGTCTTGGCTGCTGGCGAGCTCACCCGACTCAGACCCCGTCAAGATCCGCTGGGGCATCCCATGCGTTCCCGCGATTAGCTTCAGAAGGCAGTTCAAGTTGCCCGACGGGTCTGGCGTATCAGACCCAAGAACCGTAGCGGATAGCCCGGTGCCGGCGACAGACCGCCGCAGCTGGTGTTCGTATTCATCGGATTGTTCTTTCAAGCGATCCATGTCATCAGCGTCAAACTCTGCGTTCGCATCAGCAGACCAGAGAACGCCCCTGTTGGCGCACAACCAGAACGTCTCCGCCCCGGAGCCAATGACCTTCTCCAGATCCTCCAGGTAGTTGTAAGACGGCAGGAGACGAGGGACGCCATACACCTCGTCATCGTCGAGGAACTCTGAAATGTGTAGCACGCGAGAGTGGTGGACGGTCAGGGAACGGCTCGCCCCTTTCGTCGCAAGAGTGCTTCGCCCGGTCGATAGCGTATACAACTCAGGCAGTCCGTATCGAGGGGAGCGCGCATCCATGTTCCATTTCGTAACGGTGACGGCATGCTCACCATATGCCGATAGGTACAAGAGCGCAGCCGCCCCTTCCAGCGGTTCATCCAGCTTTGCCGAATCATCGAACCCCATGTAGAGGAGCCCGAACTGCCCGATGGCAGACAGCCGGTCTGCACGCTCCATGTAATGGCAAACGCTTAACTCCCTGTTGAGCCGCTGCCAAGCGCCTGTGATGCTATTCGGATCTTCCGCCCCGTCTTCGGATTCATCAAAGACAGCTGGCGCTTCGCTCCACGTCTCGCGAGGAAAGGCACGAATGATCCGCGAGGCGATCCCGTTGCGGTGATAAAGCCCAACAAAGTCTTCCGCCCGCAGGGATTTCTTCCACCCAAAGGTGACATACCGATCGCGCTGGCCGTCGTGACTCTTTCCAAGCAGCCGGTTCCAGAGCGTCCTTATGAGCCGCCCGTCTGTTTGATCCGTCATAATACCCTCGCTTTGCGCTTGGCTTGCTTGATTCGCTTCTGTACCGCGTATCGTATCGCGTCGATGCAATGGTTGTATAGGTCGATCGGATCTGGTTGAACTTCGTTCGTCGTCCGATCTCGCTTGTATGAGTATAACCTACATTCTTTGATCGTTTCCTTACACCGAGGGTGGATTACAATTTCGCTGTACGCGCGCAAGTGGGCGATCCCGTCGGCAACAGAACCCGGCCACTTCAGGACAGACTTAATGTTGGGGAGGCCATGGCGCTTGAGATAGCTTATCGACTCCGGCCGCGCGTTATCGGCCCTGCTTTCATAGTCCTCAAACTTCGGGATGCGTTCGTTGATGTAGTCTGATGTATCGTCAAGATCAAGACCGACCTTGTACGCCTCATACTCTATCATGAGCGCGCGGCCAGCAACCCAGCAGCGCACAGCGGTGGTCGGGTCATTCGCGTAACCGAAGTCAATGCCGTGGTATGGCCCTTCCCAATCGCTCTCCGGATCGAACTCAGCGATCCTTACTTTGTCGTGGAGGATCTGCGCCTCAGAGTTCTCAAGATAGCCCCCTTCCCATACATGGTTGTACATAGCAGGGTCTAGCAGCTCCTCGTCTTCCCTCCGCTGCTCTTCCATAACGGGGGTGAAGAAAGGGTTGTCTGTATAGTTAAGCTCGACAAATGCGGATCTAGCAGGTGTGCGGAGTCGATACCGCTTGTCAACCGGGCTGCCCTTTTTACATGGGTTCCAAATGATCCAGATTTCGGATTTTGGCGCACGAATTGTGGGGCCAAGATCTCGCAGGGACGCTTCCGGGACGTCCTCCGCCTCCTCGATTATACAGAGATCAATCTGCGCCATCGACTTAATTCCCGACATGTTATGGCGAAGGCCGCGAAAAATGAACTCTGTGCCATTCTCGCCATAAATGCCCTTGTCCATTATCGTGTAATGGCGCTGTAGGAAAGGGTGTTCATTAATCGCGTTTACAAGCTCCGCATAAAACGACTCTTTGATGCTGACTTGAAGCTCGCGAGTGCAAAGGATTCTGAGCTTTTCAGCGTACCCAAATAAACACGCTGCAATCGCAAAGGACATAGACTTGCCGGAGGCGCGACCTCCGTATGCCCCTCTGAAGCGGTAGTACCCTCGTGGCTTCTCAAGCACCGGCACGAGGCTGTCTGGAAATAAGATCTCAACTTCTCGCGAGGCCGCCGCGCTACTCGCCATCAGACTCATTTTTCTCGCGCTTGCCTCTGATGATGATTAGGTTAGGCTGAGGGGTCATACTTCCATCAGCGCTGCTATAGTCGCTTTTGTCGACCAGCCCAAGGTCGCGCGCTATGATGTTTGAGTTGAGGAGATCCGCCGCCGCGCCATCAAACTTGTATTGGCGCATAACGCTGTCAGCCCAAGCAACGGTGTCGCGCAGCGGGTGGTCAGGATCTCTCCAAGTATACCAAGTTTGATAATTAATGCCTACAAACAGCGACATGCCGTGGACGGTCATTGCCCGCATCTTCGGAACTTCCTCAACAACAGACTCGCCCTGGTAGCTTACCAGCTTCGACTCCTTCAAGGGGTTCTCAATTACCCATTCAAAATATTCAAGGCACTTCTCGACAAGCTCTGGTGGGGTTAGCTTAAAATGCCGCCCCACTTTTGGTACGGGGAGCTCCCAAAGGTTCTTCACTTTTTTCTTCGCCATCATAAACTCCATAGTTGTAAATGCCGCGCGACGATCATGCCCTTTTTTCTCAGCTTCGTAAAGAGGCCGCGCGTTTTTTCTGCACAAAGTCAAAATGGAGCCGCGCGCGGTTCGCGTGGGCCGCGCGGGTTTTGCATTCCTTAGAATAGAAGTATCAGTATAATTCAAAATTAGTAATAATACAGTATTAAAATACACATTAAAAAGACACAGAGTAAGTAGTAATTTTTCATTTTTAATATACTTATATATTCAGGAATGCAAAACCCGCGCGGCCCACGCGAACCGCGCGCGGCTCCGGTCAAAATTTCTCGACCTCCATAACCAGCGGCCGCCTCGAAAGCTCCTTGTGGACGGCCAAAACTCGATCCTCATACGGCATGTTTTTATCCACAAAAGCCATACGACTCCGGAACTTACCGTTGCGCCACTCGCTCGCTTCCGGATTTTTAATGGGCTCATAACCTCGCTCATCCATCTTGAAATGGAAGTTCCGGGCTTGCACGGCTTTTATGGCGTTTTTGGTATCGTCAAAAAATGGCCCTTGGATTACAAAGTCGAGAAAATCTTTTGCGAAGATGATATCTGGGGCAATTCCACCATGGATTTCGTCTTTAAATAATTCAAAAATCTCGTCGGCAAGGGTTCGCCTTATCAGGTTCGCTGACTCGATGATTGCCTTTTTGCCGTGCGTCATGGGCGGCGGATCGCCCGGATTAAATTCAAAAATATTTCTGTTACAGAGCCATCTGACTGCTGCATCGCTCCCGCCGTCGTCCAGGTAATCATACATCTCCCTGAAATACAGGTCTGAAAAGATGGGGGCTTGCTTCGGATCGGGGAGGGGGGAGGTCATAACGAAAAGGCGGCGATCTTCGATTGGGATATACATCGTCAGTGGTTCGTTCGTGGTCAGTATTGTGTGGCAAAGGTTCCGGACGTATATCGTGTTGGCGTATTTTACCTCCATGGGAGTCATCTCTGGAGGCGCTGCTAGAAGGGGTTTGAGTTGATTGTAGAAGTTCGAGGCTTTGTGGTCTTCATCGTGCGGCCGCACCTCGTTTATTACCAGCATAACCGACTTCACATAACCGTTGTATTGGCGGCTTATCACGTCCGGCTCGATCTCCGCCGCGTTCCACTCGCCAACGCCCCTCCGGAGGGGCAGCATGGCTGTGTCTTTGCCGATACCTTGCGCCCCTGCAATTACGATACCGTGGTTCACCTTCTCGTCTGGTCGCTGTATCATATGCGCCGCGAAGTCGAAGAAATGCTCATGTTCCAGAGGGTCTGGAAAAAGGAACTTCACATGGTTGATCCACTTATCTGGATTTCTGTTATGGCGGAGGTTCGAGTGGTCTGGCGGCACATAGGTGTTATAGGTAACTGCGCCCGGAATCGTTAGCGCACCGCGATCCGTTATGATTCTGTTTTCGATAAACTGGGGGAGCCCCGGCCACCAAGTCGATCCCTCGACGGTCAGCCCCGTATCCACGTCATTAATCGCTTGGGACGGGGGGAACGGCCGGAGCTGACCGTTGCGCCCGTCTGCACGCGTTGGCCAGTCCTCCCTGGGGATAGCCCCGTCAACCGACTTTGGCCCCATTAGAATGCCTGTAGTGGTGTCCCAGTACTTCTCTTGGATCTCGTCATACCTGAATGACTCCATTGATCTGGAGCGGCGAACAAACATCATCTCCGCTTCGGCCGCCGCTTCCTGAGCGATCCTCTCCAGCTCATCATCCCTCATGGTTTTCATACCTTCTTAAAAAGTTGAGCAGTTTCGCATAGCCGTCCCGGTCTATATAAACGGCATCCGACGCATACGCCGGGTCGTGGTGGTTCGCTGATATGCAAAGGTCGCCTTCTGCTGTTACCGACGCATAAGCGCCATCCCCAAGGTGTACCGCTTTATCACTTCGATCGTTCATCATTTGCCTTGCTCCTGCGTTGGCAATTCAGCCCAGGCTCTCGAAACATAAATTGCATCATTAAGTTGCTGGATTAGCGTTTTGTCAGCAGACTCTGGAAGCGCCAACCCGTTCCCGAAGTCGTCGCTCAGTTCCACCCAGGCGGAGCCATTCTCCATGCACAGCCTTGCTTCAAACCCTTCGGGCAAGTGCTGGCACAACTTTTCGGCTACTGATTGTAGGCTTTCCCCCGGCGCTGATATGATGTTACTCATAAATACACCTCTCTCAGTTGGTAGCGCGTTTAAATCTAGGCTTCTTGCGCGGATAGCCTCCCGCTGCTCTGGATTATAGTTGCTTTATTGCATGAGCTGGTATGAATTGGGCGTATGTGTAGATGTCGCCAGGCCTCCAGAGCTCGATCCCGCCCCAGCTTTCTGCGAGATCCGACTCTCGAACGGATATTGACTCTGGGTGCGCGATCTTTTCGACGGGCTTGAAATATACAAACATGTAATCGCCGCCTGAGCAGGGGCTCTCGACGAACCAAACGCGAACATCAGTAATGATGCTACGCAGGGAGGTCGCGCAATCGCCCATAGGGTCTGTGTCGAAGCGCACCACCCCTCTCCCGACGTCGCCAACTTCCGGGCAGCTCCAGGATGTTATAGCCAGCGCTTCGCCTTGCTTTAAAAGTGCTTCGCCTTGCTTTAATATGCTCATCATTCTTCCTCGTTCTGGGGTTCAAATGTGTAATTATCGAAGCCGTCAGCGTCATCATTCGTCGCTTCCAGCACATCTTCAAGGTCGCTATTTAGCCAATCAGTAAGGCTCCGCCACCCCTTCTCGCCACAATGGCCGTGATGGCACCTAAAAGCGCCATACCAGTCATTTTCTACTTCAGGCAGCCGTATCGCGGCCCCGTTATCGACTCCGCCGGTGTGGTCGTGCGTCCAGGGACACCGAATGTGGATCCAGCCGCTGTAGTCCGGTTCCTCCTGTTTTATCCACCCGGCCGACCGGAGCGTGGAGCGGGTCTCAATGAAATGGCGGATTCTATCTGACCGGGCAGCAAGCTGTCGCCCTGCATCTTTTGGTGCAGACCTCCTCCGCACAAGCGAGAGCCCAAAGGCTGTGGCTATCTCGCTCACGGAGTACCGACGCTCAGGGGCAAAATTGTGGAGCTTTACGCGCCACGGCCGCCCCTCCTCGTCGAAGTACTTTGGTTTGGCGTTTATACCTGCTGGCGGCCTGAATACGCGATTGACCCCGGCTTGGCCGGTATCGGTTCCGAGGAACTTGCGCTGGATGAAAGCTCTGATAAGCGCGTCGAATGTTTCGAGGTCTTCGACGCGCTTATCAAAAAAATACATGGCTTGGTAGTTGTCAGGTGACGTCTCCACAAGGGCAGTAGGCGCGAGCGCGTCGAGGGTCGAGAGGGGGAACTTTGCCCCCGGCCCCGTCCCAACGTCGTCTATCATCAGCAGGAGCCCCCCGGCGAAGTTCTCTTTGCGCCGTCGGAACTCCCCCCGCTGGTTCCGCTTCATCGCAGACACGCAGAGGTAAACGTTGCTCAGGTCGTCGATCTGGGAAACACTGTTCAGCACGATCGCCTTCCACTTCCCGTAAACGTCGCTGTTGGGATCGCCGCGAAATTGCGCCGCTACAACGCGCCCGTCTTCTGGGAGCATAGACCGCATGAGTTCAAAAAAGTCTTCAAACATAAAGCCTCCGGAAACGAGAGCGGCCGGAGCCGCTCCCTTTTGGTTGCCTGGCTTAGAATTTGTCGCCAGCTTCCGTTCCAGAGGAGGTCGCTGCGCCGTCGGGGCTTTCGTAAACAACCTTGGCTTCGCCCGCCGCGATCGTCGCGTGGAAGGCTTTGCCGAGGTCATACAGGTCTTTGCTCTGTACAAACTTCGGATCTGAGGGTTGAACTTTAAGGCCGTGCCATGACCCTTTGTCATTCGACTCTCCAACCGCCGTCAGCAAGATCCGGCTCGCCCAGGTAGGCGGCGTCACCAGCCCCTTTGGCCCCTTTACCTTCGCGGAGTTTAGGAGGCTCATCAGCATTTTCGATTTCTTGATCTGGGTCGAGCCGAGGGAGAGCAAGACCTGCTGGGCTTCCCCGTTCTCCTCGTCGACCAGGATGCCGAAGTGGTTGCGTGTATCCGCGAGGTGGTCGCACTTCTTGTCGTCTATCGTCCCGTCAGGAAGGGGAAAGTACAGCCGCCCCTCGCGGTCAACCACTTCGCCGGAGTCGCGAAGCTGAGCGGCTGCTTCCGGGAGCATTTCCCCTTTGAACCCGCCGTCAGACGTTCCGCGCGGCCCCCAACGTAAAAAGCGACGCTGGTAGGCGCAAGGCAGGAAGATAACGCCCTTCTTGCCGTCATACAGCTTCTGGGTTACTGTATTGAAGAGCATGCCGGCTTTCGCGCCTTCGACGTATTCGGCTTCAGCCTCGTCGCACTGGGGGGAGATCTTCTGGAGAACGGAAAGGAACGGGATTGCAAAGCTGTCCTTGTCCGCAGTCTCCATGCCCGCGCCGGCATCTTCCAGCATAAAGTCCATGGTTGCGAGTTCTTGAGTTGTTTCTTCGATTATGGCTGTTTCTTTTTTCGCGGTCATTTTTTGGCTCTCGTTACGGTTGCTACATCGTATGGGTGAACTGAGAATAGTTCCTCAGGCAAAACAAGTCCCTTTTCCATCTGCTCCTTGACAAAGGCTTTAAACGTCCCAGGGTGAACATTATCGTCCAGGCTGACTGTGTCATACTCTCCTGCGAGCTTATGAGTACACTCAATTGCCTCCTCGCGCTTATCCTTTGCGAACTCGACCATGACCTTGGTTTTAATAAGACCCCCAAAGCCGTTCTCTTCCAGCCACCTTAGCGCGGCTGGTTTTTTCGCCTTCGTGATGGAAGCGTCGATATTCTGCTTCAGGTCGATTGCCGTGCCGTCTTCTAGCCGCAGGCCGGGCAACCCTACTTCCTTGAGAAGCTCCGGGAGGTCGCTGAGCCGGGTCTGGTTATAGGCGGCTTTCGCATGGGCCAGCATATCGGTCTGAAACTTGAGATCGTCCTCTTGCTTCACGAGTAGCTGGGCAAGTTCCCGCACACGCTCCAGGCTGTCTGAAGCGGCTTCCTCCGGTTCTTCTAGCATCCAGTCAGGTGCTTCGTTGCTCATAATGTAATCTCCGCGCAATCGTATTCGCGCCGGGATTTTTCCCAGCGCAAAACTTTTACTGTTGATGTTCGGTCGCTTGCGTAGGTCATCGCCGCCGCTATAAGGATTGGGTCACCGACGCATAACAAATAGTCGTCAGCCCCAAAGTCGTGGAGCTTTTCTTGTAGCTCGATTATTGCGTCATGGATCTGATCGTCTCGATAACTGTTCTGAGGGTCGACGAGCGTTACAAGCTCCCCGAACTTCATAGCAGGCTTCAAGTCGATAGACGAAACCCGCTTGTTGCTGATGGGATCATAGCGAGTAGGGACGCTGGGGAGAAAAACGCGTGGTCTCATTTCTGGTTCCTTTCTGGGGTGGTTCTTAACTGCGAGAGAACTATGCTTGAATTATAACCGCGAGGGAACCCCAATGTTTCCCTTTTTTATTCAAAGATGGGAGGGTTTGTCTAGGTACGCGCGCGAGCTATTAAGCGAGGGAGGGAAATCATTTTATTTATTTTCACCAAACCCCTTTCTTTTTGAATTCAAAAGGCGCATAATTGTTGTAAGTTGAGACAAACCTACCAAGAACCCGGAGAACGAAAATGACCAACTTTACTGAAAGCGATTTTGAACTGGCCCAGCTCCCTTCCCTCGCGGCGGCTCTTGGTATGGATACCTTCGAGATTTCCGCTGAAGGGTTCTCCAAGCAGCGTTATGCAGAAGCTGCTTGCGATGAAGATGCGTTCATTACCGTTCTTCGCGCCGACAACGGCCAGTTCCATTTCGTCTCAGGAGAGTAAAAAAAAATCAAATTATTTTCGCCAAACTGCTTTCTTTTTGAATTCAAAACAGCGATAATAGCTGTACGTTGAAACGAACTACCCAGAACCCGGAGAACGAAAATGACCAACTTTACCGAAATGAACGCGAAGCAACTTGTAAATGCTTACAACGAAATGGCCAAGGAACTGGACACCAACCTCGTTATCCGCTTTGCGAGCCGCGCCGCCGGCATTAAGCGCTGCGAAAAGATCGCCGCCCAGATGCCCGCTGCCGAGGTTATCGAAGTTGCCGAGGTTATCGAAGCTGCCGAGCAGGGATGCCCTTCTTGCGGCGCGATAGACGACCAGACCGCCGCCGGGATCGAAGGCACCGCTGCTGATGAGCGTAACCTTTGCCACCACTGCTCAACCGAGTACTGGGTGGATACACGGAAGGTATACAAAGCGCCCGCCGCCTCAACAACCCGCTCAGAGGCGATAGCCGAGAGCTGGAAGAATGAAGCGACCCGCGCAAAGCGTACCCAGCGCCACGCCGTTCGAGTAAACGGAAACGAGTTCAAGAGCGTCCGTGCCGCCTTCGCCGCGCTAAACCTTCCGATGAAGACCTGCATCAAGTTCCGCATGGCGCTTAAAGCTGCCGGGAAAATCGAAGAAAATGGGAACACTTGGGAAGTTATCGAGGCGTAAAGCCTCCCCTCTCGCGGCCAAGGATGGCCCCACCCAAACCTGGAGAACTATTATGACCCCTGAACAAAAGCAGTTCCTTGACGCCCTTCGAGAGTCCGGAGAGATCAATATGTTTGGAGCCGCGCGGCCGCTCGCTCGCGCTTTCGACTTAACGCGAGAGAAGGCCACCGACGTCCTCCGCGAGTGGATGAGAACCTTCGACGAGTAACCGACAAACGGCTTTCCTTTTGCTTTTTAATCGGCCATAGTTACGCCCCTGACCAAGAACTTGGAGAACTAAAATGACATCAACTATTCTTACCCACGACCAGATCCGCGCGGCCGCCCCGGCAGCCTTCGCCACGCAGGAGTCGTTAACGATGAGTGAGCGTTACAACTTCGTCAATACCGCGAGCATTTTGAAGAAGCTCGAAGGCAACGGGTTCTTCCCCGTCCAGGCCGCCCAGCAGACGCCGCGCGAGCGCAACCCGCTCCACGTCCAGCACTCGATAGTCCTGCGCCCGGACGATTATGACGTTGCGGAGGGGGAGGTTGTCCCGCAGATCCTCCTGGTAAACTCGCATAACGGCCGCACCAAGCTCCGCATTTTCGCAGGCTTTTATCGCTTTGTTTGCGCGAATGGGATTGTCGTTGGTGATGATAAATTTACCCTTGAGGTTGGGCATGCCGATCGAGTCGCGCAAGGGGTTGATGAGTATATTGAACGGTTTGGTTCGCAAGTAAGCGACTTGAACCTGCGTATGCGTCGGTGGTCTCAGATCCAGATGACGAAAATGGACAGCCTTGCCTTCGCTCGCGAAGCTGCCGAGATCCGCTTTGGGTCGCAGATGAAAACTGCATTCGACCCTTCGGACGTCCTCGAAGCGAAGCGAACGGAAGATGAAGGGCAGACGCTCTGGCAAGTGTTTAACCGGGTACAAGAGAATGCGATGAAGGGAGGGATTAAAGGCAAGACCGCTTCCGGACGCCCCACGACTTCGCGGCCGGTAAACGCGATTCACGCTGACATAGATTTTAACCGCAGCCTCTGGGCGCTCGCTGAAAGAGTAGCCGAAGCTGCATAACTAACCGCGCGGCTCCGGCCGCGTCTTTACTTAGGAGAGCCCCATGGGCAGGAATCAGGTTTACACAGACGATACAAAGGTTGCCGTGCGCGCGGCCCGGAGCAAGTCGAGGCTTCAGCAAGGTTCCGATCGTCGAGCGATCATCAACCACCTTATTGACGTTGGCGGGCAAAGTTCCCTCCTCGCGATCGACGAGCACTTTGGATACGAAATCCGCACAAAGGTCGCTGCGCTTCTTAAAACGGGTTGGCTTGAGGTGGTAGAATGATTGTTGGTGCCGGGCTTGCCGGTCTCGTCGTCTCTCACATGTTCCCCAGGCACGAGATTGTGGAGGCCGCCCCGGAGCCCATCGAGAATCACAAGGCTCTTCTGCGCTTCCGTAGCGACGAGATAAGCAAGCTGACGGGCATCGACTTCCGCCAGGTTCGCGTTCGGAAAGCGATTTTTGACGGCGAAAAGGAAGTGCCGCCCAGCGTTCGGAACACGAACCTGTACAGCTTGAAATGCCTTGGCCGGATCGAGGGGGAGCGAAGCATATGGAACCTCGACCCATCGACCCGTTATGTCGCGCCTGAAGATTTCTACTCGATGCTTATTGAAAGCGCGCATAAGCGGATCCAGTGGAATACGCCGGTGGACTTCTCGAACCTCCAGAACCTCGACCCGACGATCAGCACAGCTCCTCTCGATCTCGTCTGCAAGCAATTGGGTATTGAGCCTGGGGTAGTCTTCGAGCGTTCCCCAATCACCGTAAAGCGATTCAGAGTGCGGCTCTGCGACGCCTTCCAAACAATCTATTTTCCGGAGGATGACACAACGTTGTATCGCGCTTCAATTACCGGCAATTTGCTAATCTGCGAGTTTGCTGGCGAGCCCGCCGGGCAATGGGGTATTCAAATTGCGCGAGCGTTTGGGCTCCCCCTTTCGTCGGGTCTTGCCGAGATTGGGGAGACGTCTCAGCGTTACGGCAAGATTGCGCCTATTCCCAACGGCATTCGCAAAGGCTTGATTGCAGAGTTAAGCGTGGAGAGAAACATATTTTCAATCGGCCGGTTCGCGACTTGGCGCAACATACTTCTTGACGACCTTTTGCAAGATGCTGTTGTAATCAAGAAGCTCTTAAACTCCCACAAATACGATCGCCGAATCATAGCATCATAAACAGAAACTGGAGAACTAACATGGCACAAGTAACTTTGATTGACTATACAGGGAACGGACGCGAAGACGAGGCTTGGCACGCGGCTCACCTTCTGATGTTTACGAAAGCGACCCGCTTGAACCTTTCCCAGACCCTCTTGCAAAAGATACAGGAGATGACCGAGGAGGAGATCTTGGCGGAGTTGGGCTACATGGCGAAGACGATTCCAAGCAGCTGGGAGTTCGTTGACGTTACCTTCCTGATCTCCGGAGTATCGCGCGCGGCGGCCCAGCAGATTACTCGAACGCGCAACGCCTCTTTTGCTATGCAGTCGCAGCGAGTCACCGACGTTTCTGACTTCGGGTTTGTCAACCCGTTCGAGGATGACGGGGACAAAGGAACGGCCGGGCTGTTTTTCGAGTTCCAATCAGCCGCCCAGGACTGTTTTGATTCATATAAGGATCTTCTATCAGGAGGAGCGCCCATGCAAGACGCCAGAGGCATCCTCCCCATGGCTTCAAAGTCCAACCTTGTCGCCAAGTACAACCTCCGGTCGTTTGTGGAGCTAATGCGCACGAGAGCGTCCCTGCGCGTCCAAGGGGAGTATAGTGACATAGCAGACCAGATGAAGCTCGCGGTGCTCGACGCTTGGCCTTGGTCTGCTACATTTTTCGAGTCACCTCACCAGAAGGCAATCGACATTCTCGAAGCGGTCGCGACTGAGGAGGGTATCGAGCCGGGCAAAGGTATCGGCTGGGACATCGCAAAAGCAATCGACCTATTGAGGAAGTAACATGGCCGCCCAAGAATTTGCTTTATTTGATCTTGACGGTTGTTTGGCAAACGACCTTAACAGGCAGAGCCTTCTGCCGCTGCCCGGCTCGCCTTCGGACGCTTATGACGAGTATCACGAAGCCTCCTATTCAGACCGGGTTTGTAGGCCGGGAGAACGCCTGCTGGAGAAAGCGCTGCAGGAAGGTTTGGTGCCTGTGTTTATAACCGGCCGCCCCGCAAAGTTCCGGGAACTGACTCTGGACTGGATCAAGAAATCTTTTAGCATCGTGTCCCCTGTTCTTTTGATGCGCCCGCAGAATTTTGAAATGGGGTCGCCACACCTCAAGCTGCTGCTTTTGGGATCGCGCGGCTTCCGCCCGGAACGTATCGGGATGGCTGTCGACGATCGAGACGATGTTCTGGAAGCGTACCAGAGGTATGGCATTATTGAATCAGGCTTGTTTAAATCCACCCTGGAACTCAGCCGCCCGTTCTGCGAGGCAAGCAGACCTCCTGAGGCGCATCAGGAGCAGCAGTCCCCGGCGGCTTACCTAGTCGAAGGGGCAGAGGTATTCAAGCGAAGCGGAGGCGCATACAGGGATGCATACCTCGTTTATGGCGACGTAATGGCCGCGCTGTTCCCGGAAGGCTTCGCCGCTCAAACCGTCGAGGACTGGCAGCGGCTGGGCGTCTTTAATCAAATCATGACAAAGGTTGTACGCTACGCCATGACGCTCGAACGCGGCGGCCATGCCGATAGCGCGCTTGACATTTCTGTTTACGGGGCAATGCTCCGCTCAATTACCGTCGAGGAGAAATAAGATGACTGTACAAGAACTGTTTAAGCTGGGTATGAAGCGCGACGTCGAAAGCATTTTGGAACCCGGCCCTGGAGAAGCCCTGAACCTTGGTGCGGGCAATACGGAATACGATTGGGCAACCCCTCTCGACCTCCCGACCTGGGACGCAGAAACCATGCAAATCCCAAGGGCTGACGAGAGCGTGTCTGCCATTTACGCCTTCCATTTTCTTGAGCACTTCCACGGAAAGCGTACAATCGAAATCTTGCGCGAGTGCGAGCGCGTTCTGGTTCCTGGTGGGCTTCTTACTGTCGTTGTTCCTCACCGCCTTGGCGCTATGGCGTTTCAAGATCTCGACCACAAATGCTTCTGGACAGAGGAGACGTGGAAAACGCTTCTTGGGAATTCATATTATGACAAGCACGGCGAATGGAAGCTGTCGCTTCGGTTTAATATGATCGCCGGGATCGCGGAGCGGAACCTTTGCCTCATGTCGCAGCTTGTTAAGGATGGGGAACGATGAACCTGTTTGCTGTTTTCGATACAGAGACAACCGGGCTCCCGAAGCACCCAAAAGCAAAGGGGGCTGTCCAGCCGCGCGTTATCGAGTTTGGGTGCGCGCTTGTCGACGCGACGGGGAAAATCCACGACGAGTTCGAGTGCTTGCTGGATCCGGGGGAACCCCTCCAGCCGATCATAACAAAGATTACAGGGCTCACCGATGAAGACTTGAAAGGGCAACCGACATACGCGCAAATGGCCGTCGAAATAAAAGCCTTTTTTGCGCGCGCGGCCGCCGTTCTTGCCCACAACTTGCCTTTCGACTCGACCCTGCTGGATCTTGAAGAGCAGCGGCATACCGGGGAGGTGTTCCCGTTCCCCCTCCATAGAATCTGCACAGTCCAGGAGAACGCTGAGAGCTGGGGCAGGCGGCCCAAGCTAACCGAGGTGTACGAGGAGGTTACTGGTGAGAAGCTCCCCCAGTCCCACAGGGCTCTGGACGATGTACACGCCCTTATCACAGTTTGTATCAAAACAGGTATTCTTTATGAGCTCGATGCCGCAATTAAAAATCAGGACTGAGTACAGCTTCCGGAACGCTTTTGGGCCGGTTGATAAGGTAGCGGAGCGGCTGTCTGAAATTGGTTGCCGCGTTGCCGGGATGGTAGATGACCCCGGAACGTGGGGGCACGTTGCTTGGGACGCTGCTATGGAAAAGCATGGGATCTCCTCCGCGCTTGGCGCCCAGTTCGTTATCCCCACGGAGGACGGCCGCAAACCTCGTTGCTGGGTGCTGGCCGTCGACCTGCGGGCATTCTACCGCCTATCGTCTAGCAACCCGTCAACGTCACGAGAGATGGTGGAAGCGCGTGGGGTGATTCGCTTTTCTGGGAGCGCGCTCACCGACCCAGAGGCGTTTGACTATATCGACCTCAACCCGCGCTCGATGACGGCGTGCCGCGATAAAATCGCGCTGGCGAAGCGAACTGGGAAGCCTCTTGTTTTAACGTCTGATAACGATTACCCAGCGCTGGAGGATCGCGACCGCTTCCTGGCGTGGGACGACTCGAAGAAGATGACCCCGCAGCACATCCTCGACGATGACGAAATGCGCCGCGCGTTCTGGTTCCTCCCCGACGCCCTGTACGCGGAGGCTCTTCAGAATACCTTTGCTGTAGCAGAGTTGGTCAGAGGCCAGAGGCTTGAGGCCGCGCCTATGATCTGGGCTCCGGGAGATCTCCCTGCCGAGGTCAGGAAAGGGCAGCTCACCCGGCTGTCTCAAGGCGTAATTGCCGAGTGGACAGACGAGTATGAAGCGAGGGTTGAACGGGAGCTGGAATTGATTGCCCGAAAAGATTACGCGAGTTATTTTTTGATCGTTGCGGATCTTGTTATGTGGGCAAAAAAACGCATGCTGGTTGGCCCCGCGCGCGGCTCCTCTGCAGGCTCTCTGGTGTGCTACCTGCTTGGCATTACCGAAGTAGACCCGATTGTCCATGGGCTTATTTTTGAGCGGTTCATAGACATCAACAGGGACGACCTTCCAGACATAGACATCGACTTTAACGACCAGAAGCGCGATCAGGTATTCACATACCTCGCTGATAAATACGGGTCAGAGAACGTCGCCAAAATAGGCTCTGTAAACCGGCTGAAGCCTCGCTCTGTTATGGCGCATGCGGGGAAAAAGTTGGGCATCCCTGCCGGCTCAACCTTCGCCGTTTTAAACGTGCTGGTTGAGCACTCCTCCGGCTCCTCGCTTTATGGGCAGGCGCTAAAAGATACCATGGACAATACGAAACCGGGGCAGGCGTTCAAGACCCGTTATCCGGAGGCGCATTTGATCGGGGAACTCGAAAACCACGCCAGCCATTCAGGAGTACACGCCGCCGGGATCATTGTGTCCAACCAGCCTGTGATTGAGTTCTGTACAGTAAGGAACGGGGTTGCCCAGATCGACAAAAAAGATGCCGAGGTATTAAACCTGTTAAAGATCGACGCACTGGGGCTCCGAACGCTTGGGGTGATTGAGGATTCTGGTTGCGTTACGAATGAAGACCTGTATGCGATGACCTTCGATGATCCGGAGGTTCTCAAGATTTTTGATGAGGAGAAGTTCTCAGGCTTGTTCCAGTTCGAGGGAGCCGCCCAGCGCCGGGTGTCCGTTCAAATCCCGATTACCAGCTTCAAAAAGATCGACCACGTAACAGCGCTGGCGCGACCCGGCCCCCTTGGTGGGGGAGCGGCCAACACCTATATAAACCGGAACCTTGGCCGCGAAGCTGTCGCCTATCGCCACCCCTCCATGGAAGCGTACCTTTCCGAAACCCAAGGGGTTGTTCTCTACCAAGAGCAGGTCATGCGGATTGTTCGGGAGATCGGCCAATTCAGCTGGGAGGAGACAAGTATTGTCAGGAAGGCTATGAGCGCGAGTAAGGGCAAAGAGTTCTTCAATGAGCGCGCGGATAAGTTCGCAGAGGGGGCAACCGCCCAAGGGATCTCCAGCGAGGATGCCCACGGGATCTGGGAGGAGATCTACAACTTTGGTGCTTGGGGCATGAACAAGTCGCACACGACCTCCTATGCGATGATCAGTTATTGGTGCGCCTACATGAAGCGGTATCACCCGATTGATTACGCGGCCGCCTGCCTGCGGTCTGCTAAGGATGACGAGCAATCTGTTGAGATCCTCCGGGAGCTAGTCACCGAAGGCGTCCCCTATGAACCTTTTGACCCTCTCCTCTCAGAGCGGAACTGGGCAGCCAAAGATGGGAAAGTGGTTGGAGGCTTCACCAACCTCGTCGGTATCGGCCCGGTAAAAGCGCGCAAATATATTGAGAAGCGCGAGGCTGGCGGATTGACTGAAAAGGATCTCGCTGACCTCGCGAAGCGCACGACGAAACACACAGACTTGTATCCTGCGCACACCTTGTACGGGGACATATACCGCAACCCGGATAACTACAACATAAGGGGTAGGGTCAGGCAGTTTGTCGAGCTTCACGACCAGGAGAGCGGCTGTGTCGTCTGTCGCCTCGTCAAGAAGTCGCGCCGGGACGACAACGAGAACGTCCTGATCAATAAGCGCGGCGGCGAAGTTCGGAAAGGGCAAACGCTGTTCCTCGACATGTTCGTTGTAGACGACTCCGCGAGCAAGCCAGTCACCTGTAGGATTAGACCCCGGAACTGGGACGCTTTTGGGGAGGTTGTGGCGGACAAAGCTGTGGATGGAGAAGACTGGTTCTTGATTCGCGGCCGCTGGCTTAAAGACTTTTCCATGATGATTGTCGAGAGGGTAAAATGCCTCACGAACCCGGAGATGTTTTCATGAGGAAAAAAGAGCAGCGCCTTTGGGATTCTCTGAAGCGGAACAAGCCGCCGCACATCGAGCTGGAGAGGATCGAGAACCTCGTGGGCGAAGGCATCCCGGACGTTCTCGCAACGGCAATGCGCCGTATGTGCTGGTTGGAGTTAAAAGCGGCAACCCTCCCGGCTCGATCCACAACCAGGCTCTTGGGCCCAGAGGGGCTCCGCCAGAGCCAATTAAACTGGGGGGCTATCGCGCGCCGGTTCAGGCTCCCCGTTTATGTCCTTATCAGGGACGATCGAAAGCAGCTGTTCATGGTACACTGCGACCACTTCGAGGCGCTTAACAATATGACCGTGGGAGAAATTATTGACGTTTCCGTTGCCTCGACTTGGGCAGAGATTTTTGACACTTTGACGAATGGATCTGAACATGAAGACTGAACCGATGGCACACCAAATAACCGGCGGCAACCTCCTCGCGGCCAACCCAGGATTTTATGGATTAGGAGCGGAGCAGGGAACCGGCAAGACGTGGATGTTGTTAGCTGACGCGGAGGCCCAGTGGAAGTCGGGAAAGGCAACTGCAGTGCTTGTAGTCGCTCCAAAAGGCGTTCACACAAACTGGATCCGCCGCGAGATCCCGCTTCACATGGGCATTCCGTTGCGCGCTGATTATTACGCCTCTGGAGCTGGGAAGCGCAGGACAAAAGCGTGGGAGGCGCTGCTGGAAAGGGATGACCGCTGGCTGACTATTTTCGCAATAAATATTGACGCGCTTAACACCCCGAACGGGTATAAGTTCGCTGCCCGGTTCTTGAAGGCGCACAAAGCGATAATGATCACAGACGAGTCGAGCCGGATCAAGAACCCCGGAGCCGCGCGAACCAAAAAGGCAATAAAGTTGGGGACGCTCGCGATTTCTCGCAGGATCGCTTCCGGGACGATGATGACCCAGGGGCCACAGGATGTCTTCTCTCAGTTCGAGTTCCTCTTGGAAAGCGGTGGTCTGCTTGGTACAACATCGTATCGGGCATTTGTCGCGGAGTACTGCCAGACGCTCCCGCCCGATAATCCGATTGTAATTGAAGCGGCCCGAAAATCGGGGTTTGCCCCTCAGATTATTGCGCGCGACCCTACTGGCCGCCCCATCTTCAGGAACCTTGAGCGGCTCCGGGAGCTTATGAGCCCTTACATATACAGGGTGCTCAAAAAAGACTGCCTGGACTTGCCGCCCAAGGTATACAGCAACCATTACTTCGAGCTCCCACCCTCCCAACGGAAGGTTTATGAAGCAGCGCTTCATGAGCTTCGATACGAACGCGACAACGGGGCAATCGACAAGTTCAGCGCGCTTACAAAGCTGAATAAGCTGCGCCAGATTACTTCCGGGTTCATTATGCTTGACGGCGTAGCGACCGCCCTGCCAGAAGACTCAGCCCGGCTCTCCGCGTTCAAGGATCTGGTGGAGGATGTCGATGGCCAATTCATCGTCTGGGCAGTATACCGGGAGGAGATCCGCCAGATTGCAGAGGCGCTACGCGCGGCCGGGATCTCCACAGTCGAGTACCACGGAGGCGTAAAAGAGAAGGCGCGCGAGGAGGCCGTTGACGATTTCCAGGGAGGCTCTGCACGCGCCTTCGTGGGGAACGCCCAGGCTGGAGGTATCGGGTTGACGTTAACCGCTGCCGAAACGTCGATCTATTACAGCAATGACTTCTCGCTGGAGCTTCGCCTTCAGTCAGAGGACAGGAACCACCGGAAGGGAACGAAAGGGACTGTGCGTTATATCGACCTTGTAGCGGTCGACTCGATCGACGAAAAGGTGGCCAGCGTTCTCCAGAGTAAAAGCGAGGTGGCCGACTTCGTGATGAATAACCTGTAAAAAAACAAATTATTTTCGTCAAACCCCTTTCTTTTTGAATTTAATAGGAGCATAATTGTTGTAAGTTGAGACGAAACATACAGAACTGGAGAAAACGAAATGGCTAAGATTAAAAGCGTCAAAATGGATTCAGCATACGCCGCTCTCGATAGCGCAAGCAACGACCGTAGCGAAAAGAATGACTGTGCTGTAAAAGCGGTCGCTGCCGCTACAGGAGAATCGTATACCACAGTTCACGACATGATGATGCTTCTTGGCCGCGTAGATGGGAAGGGAACCTGCACCGCGATAATCCATAAGGCGATCCGGAAGCTGGGCTACAAGTGCGTGGACAGCGACGGCGAAACGGTTGATGCTTACTCTTGCGAGCCGTTCGCCACAGAATATTTCACAGACCAATATCCCGGAGCGGGCAAGAAGTTAAAAAGCGTTACAACCCACCACCCGGATCGCTACCCAAACTGCCCCGTCTGGAAGGGTCGCACTTTCCTGATGCTTACCGCTGGCGGCCGCCATATCGTATGTATCAGGGATGGTGTGAATATCGACTGGACGCGCGGCAAGGCCCAGCGCGCTGTAAAGATCTGGGAAGTTCTCCCAGCGTAACGAGACCGCCCGGAGAAATCCGGGCAAATTTATTTTCGTTTTTCTTTTCAAAATGCTTTCTTTTTGAATTCAAAAGGCGCATAATTGTTGTAAGTTGAGACAAACCTACCAAGAACCCGGAGAACGAAAATGAAAGTTGAAATCCTAGTTTACAGCAACGATGGCAAGCGCGTAATTAAAGCGATCGAAGGGGAGCAGGTTGGAGTAACCAAGAGCGGCTTGATCAAAGTTCTTGTTGGAACCAAAGTGAAGTGCGTTTCCGCCCGTACCGTGAAGACCCTTTAAATACAGAACCCGGAGAACGAAAATGGCATCTTTTACCAAAGCATACAAAGTTCAGCCTACAGATCGCCAGCGTGAGTCCCTTGGTCGCGCTTGTTTAGCCTCAGTAGGGTTTTGGGTTAACTCTGAAAAGCGCGATATATACATGACAGTTAGCCGCGAAGAAGCCAAAGGGGGCATCGCTGCCATATTTGTAGAAAAAATAGAAGGTAGTGATTATGAGTTCCCGCTGGGAGAAGTATACATTGGTCAACGCGGCGGAATAAATCGTAACACTTTAATGGCATAGGGGCTTCGGCCCTCCCCTACCCAGAACCCGGAGAACGAAAATGAGCGCATACGACGAGATGACAAATGCCCTGAGACTTGAAGCGGCCCTTAAAGAAGCTGGGTACAGTTCCGAAGAAATCGACCCGACCAGGTTCGCATACGCGACCGACAACAGCTGGGTTTTTGTTCACTACGGCGCTAATGATACCTACACAGTCAGCGTATTCTACAAGCCCAGCTGTATGGAGGTGGGAAAGTTGGGCCCGGTTGTACAGGCCGGTATCCCGCTACTAACAGAAGCCAACCGGATTGCCAGGATGTATGTACACAGGCAGGAGCGCGACGCGTGAAGGCCGTCATCATCCTCCTCGCGTTCGCGCTGGCCGGTTGCGAGGAGCCGCAGGCAATGGCTGACCAGTACTGTGAGATGGTCGAGCTTCACAAAACCTCCGGCGGCGATTACGGCTGGCCGGACTACAACGAGAACTATGATGAGAACTGTAATGAGTGATTCAGAAGTCAACATCAGGCTCGCGATCGAGATGGTGTGTATGCTCCTCCAGGGGGCCAACGTCAAAACCGTCGCGGCCGCTACAGGGGTCACGCAACCGACCATCAGGCGCTGGCGCACGCAAGGCGTGAATCGCCCTGGCCTTTACACGTTTATTAATCTCGCGGCATACTTCGAGGTGAGCGTGAGCATTCGGGATCTTCGGGAACTCACCCGCAATCGCCGTCGTCTTTACGCGGTCGCAGAAAGTTAGGAGAAAGCCCATGAACATAAGTAAGTTCACGCAAGCAGTAATCGCCCGGAACGCTCCCCACCTCGACGAGCAGCAGCTGGCGGCGCTTTTAAATATGGGCATACAGGAGCTTGATCGCTGGGCCCGTTCGCTCGACGATTCCGCCCTGGCAGATCTCGCCATCCAGCTCCAAGAATGGGAGGAGGAGATGAAACGGCTCATTGCAGCGGATAACCTGCCTTGGGATGGTTCTCTCGTGGTCTCTCCTGGGGACGGCTTAAAGGTCTGGGCCCGTCGTACAGCTCTTGGGGAACGGCTCCCTATGCCCACGACAGGAGGCTACAGGGCGAAGTCGCCGGAAGATGCTGCTTCCCGCATCATTTCAGGCCGCTCGACCGCTCCCGGCGCAAAATAAGCGCCTCGACCCAGCGCCCCGTAAACCTTCCCCAGTGCCGCGCGGCTTCCGGAGAAAAAATGCCGGAGTGCCGCGCGGCACGAACCTGCCAGACCTCGCTTGATGTATCGACGCTCCTGACGTTCGCTTGCCCTGCTGAGAACCCATACCGCCCTGCCGCCCCCCAGCCATGTCTCCTGATACCTCCAAGGGAGACGAGGCGCGACCACCACCGGCCCACGAGCACAGCCAAGTCGAATGGGTTGTACAAGTTGAGCACTTCGATCCCCGGCGGCCATAAGGTATCGCGCCGGAGCGCGGCATTGATCGTCACAACCCCAAGGATCTTGTCTGGGCATAGTTGCGCGACCTTCCAGCAGATAAGCGCGCCGTTGCTATGCCCGATTAGAACTGTGCCGGGCTGGATCTCCCTCGCGATCCTCTCGACCGCCTCCGCGTTGCGAAAGCGAACCCCAATAAGGAACGTCCAGCCATAATCGTCTTCCACAATAGGGGGTGGGAGGAACGGCTTAAAACGATCAATTGTCGAAGCGCCCCCGTCCCAGACGTTGAAGCCGTGAACAAGCCGAATCATCCTCCTCCTCCGGTGAGGATAATAAGGGTGGTTGGCTTCGAGGGGAGCGCGACTGGGTAGACAACGTCCACAGAATTACTCCGCGCGGATTCTAGGCCATCGAGATCCACGGCTGTCAGGGCGCATGAGAATGTCCCGTACCCATCGAAGATTTCCGCCAACGGGATCTTGTACTGGCCATCAGACGTGTCGGAAGGGACAGGGACGGCCGCGAGGTCGTCACAATAAAGCTGGTAACTGGACAAGTCTTTTGAGGCGTCAAACGGCGTCCCGTCAACGCGGGTCGTGGGCGGCTCCCAAGACAAAGTCACGCCCATGGCGGCGTTCGCGATTAGCGCGAGCCCAAGAACGCAAATTCCAAGCAGCAAACTTTTCATACCAGTTCCTCTCGCATGCTCTAGTGGGGGAGTTGGTTGGGGCTCCCCGTTCGTAAAGGGTCACCCATTTACCCACGTCTGCGCACAGCAGGGAGCCGTGCAAACGCCGTTTGGATCCCGACGTCCACCCAGCCGCGCGCGTTATCAGCAGGGAGGCGGCCCCAGGAGGCAATATGCATTTCATTTTCGGAACATCGAACATCCAGATGGAAGCCGGGTTGGTTCCAATCGGGATAGAACCCTATGCCCGTAAAGCCACAGGCAACCGCGAGGTCGAAAAACCGCCGCGCGTCCTCCGCCGTTTCGATCCCTGATGGCTTTACGTCGATTGCGTTGACTTGGCCGTAGCGGTCGAAGTTGTGCTGGCTTGTGTCGGCTTTCCCCTTCGACCTCCCGGCGGCCGCCAGGTCGTTGCTCGTGTAAATAGGTTTGCCCCACAATTCGCGGAGCGCATCGAGCCCAGTCAGTAGACCTTTATTCATCCGGTCGTACCACCCGTGGAACTCGCTTGCTTTAAAGTACTTCATGCGTTCTCCTATTGTCGGCGTGCTCGACAGGCGATTGTTATTGAATTGTTGTCGGAGGCTACCAGGCTTTCAAACTGGCAGATCTGCCAGCTCCTTTCGTCGATTTCCAAAAATGGGAAGTCCTGGCGTGTGAATCTTTCTTCGTGGACAAGAACCTCGTCGCTCAACACCGCAAGTTTGACGTCATTGCCGTCTTTCACACAACACTTCCTTTCGAACGTCAACAACTTCCGATAGATCCGAATCACAAATTCAGTTGGTCGTGAAACGTCGTTGAGTGGAAAAGCATTTTCAAAGTCGACTTCGATGCGGCCGGGCTCTGTTAGATCCTCTCGAATATGTATGGAGCGCGTTGTATCGGGCATGTTTAAAATGACCTGCCCATCATCATAGATTTCTTTTGGCCCACTGAAATCAATCGACCAACCGGCGGTCGCGGTTTCCATAACGAACTCTCGGAAGTAACCGAGTGCGCGTGTGTTGTTGAACAAGTCCGGGTCGCAGTTGGGAAGTATGTCTACGCAAGATCCATAGCCGACTTCAACAAAAGACCTTGGTGCTGAGTGCCGGATAGTAAGTTGTACCGGGACGTCAGGTGTTGAAACAGGCTCGCAATAAACGCGAAGATAAGCGGAGCCCGGACGCCTTTCCGGTCTGCTTACTGTACCGAATCGGGTGATGCTGTCTGTTGGCTCGACGAGGTACGGACGCCAAACAATTCCGTCGTATTCAAAGTCGTTCGCATCCACAGTTTCGGCTTCATCTCCAAACTGTAGCTCCGGCCCTTCTTCGATTATGTCAGGGTAGTTACCACCGCCTACCGGGATGTAAGAATACAAAGCGTAAGGCGGTGAACTCTGATTAAAGTTATTGAAGTCTATGCAAGAAGGCCCGCCGTATGCAGACCAGTAGTTGTCAACTCGAACCCTCTTGTAGCGAGGCGTCGTGGCGGGATCGCTGAGGCGCTGATCCACCACCGGATCACCGACTGGGAATATGCCAGACAGATCCAGAAAACTGTTTCCGCCGTTGTAAGCGGCAGAAGTTAAAGCGCCCGGCGCACTTTCGTTCGCTTCCAAGTACACGCGGCCATCGCCCGGAGGATACGTGGATGGGTTGATGTACTTCGCAACCGGCTCCGCTCGCGAATAAAGAACTTGCTCAAATTCACTTTCCAAATTCAAGTTGCGAGTTGGCCGCAGCCGATCATCTATGAAAAGCGTTGCCGAAATCGACTCAATGAAGCTGGCAGAGATTAGACTTGAAACGCCGTCTTCAGAGGAGCCGTTTACGTCCAGGCATTGTGTGAGGTTGTCAGCGTTAGACTCGCCGATGGGGGTGTAAACGCCCCCCTCTTCAACCAGCATATCTATGAAATAAACATAGTCAATTGGAAATCCTCCAGCCGCGAAGTTTACAATGTTCTGGAACGCGCCTTCAAATAAAGCCATCAGTGTACCACCCCCATAGCCTGCATGAGTCGCAACCCGGCCAGCACGCTTCCCGACGTCGCGATTACCAGCGGGACGCCCCACTTGATAATCCGCCAGCTACCGCTCGCGGCGGCCTGCTCGACCTTTACTTCACCCAGGGCAGACAGCACGGCAATATTATCGTCATGCACCTGCTGTTGGATGGCCTTCATGTCCAGCCGCAGATTAGTCAGGGCTTCCGTGGCGGCGCTCATGCGCTCATGCGCCTGGGCGCTGTAACGATACAGCTCCCGTATGTCCTGCTCGTGGCCGTGGAGCTTTACCCAAATAGGGTCTAGCGAACCGCGCCGCTCTTTCATCTCAAAAGTATCCCTCATCGTTAAATCTTCTTGATGTAAGGACATCAGGCGAGTGGGTCGGCA
>Ga0307930_1000363_pt1 | contig 35854 bp, 31 predicted proteins | sample OrgLakmetageno46_FD_203161 | JGI IMG/M metagenome (GOLD analysis project Ga0307930, IMG submission 203161) | Saline water microbial communities from Organic Lake, Antarctica - #46 | ecosystem: Environmental > Aquatic > Non-marine Saline and Alkaline > Saline | place: Antarctica: Organic Lake...
TCGCAATATAACTCGACTAATTTATTCATGCCTGTTCCTTTTTAGATTTGTTTAATCTTTGTCGAAAGATCAGATCCTGGAACAGGCATTTAGTTCAATTTTCTTAAACAGGATTCGGGTTAATTATTAACTCGTCATTGTTCCACGGTTTTTGCATGAAACTCCATACTCGACCAGTGTTAATTGCATCCATCACCGAATTCAGTTCAGTGTAGGCGGTGAGCATTATTCTTACTGTCTCTGGCCAACGGCGTGCAACTTCCTGAAGGAATTCATTGCCTCCCATACCAGGCATATTCTTATCAGATATCACAATATCGATATCTTTTTGTTCTAGAATGGAAATTCCTTCTTTAGCTGAGTTGGCGCTATAGACCTTTAAATTTAGACCTCTAACTGACCGCGTTAACGCATCCAATATATTGATTTCATCATCAACAAATAGAATGCTGCCTTTTGAGTCGCTATTCATCTTTTACCTTACACTTAGTCAGAAGCCTTTTTTCAGCTTCGTACAATTGTTGGTGGCTTAAATTTATGTATGTATTAAACACCAATTTATCATAAAAAATATAGTTTTTTTTGAGTTGATAAGATAGTTTTTTGAATGAAAAATAGGCAAATAAGTCAATTGAGCTAAATGGCAGTGAATATTAACTAACGTAGATTATTAAAAAGAACAGAGCATGTATATACATAGAATATCTGATAGTGGCATCACCGTATTGCGTCAGCTGCAAAACTTGCAATATGTGGTTTTTGAGACTAACTATATAATTTCTGTCGAGCTCACATTAATATATTAATCTATATGGAAACCAAGTGTAAAACGGGTACCTTTCCCCAACTCTGATTTAACCTCGATACTAATGTTTTGTGTTTCTAAAATTGCATAGCTTACGCTCAGTCCTAAGCCAGTACCTTTGCCTACCGGTTTAGTGGTGAAAAATGGATTGAAAATTTGGCTTTTTGTCTTCTCATCCATACCAATTCCATTGTCTTCAACATGAATCAATAAATATTTTTTATGTAGCTCACTGTGGATCCTCATTACACCTCCTTCGGGCATCGCATGCGCCGAGTTTATTAACAAGTTAACAAATACTTGTTGGAGTTTTCCGTAATTATTTAATACCTTGGGAAGTGTAGTTTCTAGTTCGTTAATTACTTGGTGTTGGTATTTAAATTCATTTGCGACAACGCGCAGAGCGTTATCTACGCACTCATAAATTGATATCTGTTTGAGGTTGTCGTCACCGGCATGTGAAAATGATTTTAGCCCTACAACAATTTCTTTAATCCTTTGAATGCCATCTTGATTTGACTTAACGATTAGCTCGGCATCGGTTAGTAAAAAATCCATCTCTTCTTTCTTTGCTGTTTCATTGAACTCTTGTTTAGATAAACTGCCGTTTAGATATATTTTTTCTTCCAACAATTTAAAAGTAAGTTTAAATTCCTTTATATAATCGTCAAGCGTTTGCAAGTTAGATCGAATATATCCGATAGGATTATTTATTTCATGAGCGACCCCCGCAGCAAGCTGCCCTAATGATGCCATCTTCTCGGATTGAATTAATTGTTTTTGTGTAATTTGAAGATGATCTACGGTTTGTTGAAGTTGTGTATTTCGCAGAACAATTGTCTCATCGGATAAGTGTTGTCTAATTCCACTTAGCAAGTGACCTTTTGCAACTTCCAGTATATGCAATGCCTCTTCATCAAGAGATTCAATTTTGCTTAGGAAACCAATCCACACCGAATTATTGCTTTCTAACTGAAGGTTTATATAAATAATCCATTGAAATTTTTGACCATCAACCGCATCTTCTTCATTGAGCGGCGTGATAAACCAATGAGGGGCGGCATAATATCGATCTGACGGGAGACGCTGAAGTGGAAGATGTTTAAAAAAGAATGATTGAAGTTCGGGATTTTCTCCCCAGCCATCATTAGAAGACCAAATTAATGCTTTAGAACCATTTTTTAATATTCCCTTATTAAAAATCGCTTTAATTCCGTACTCAGCATTAAAAAATTTGCCAGTAAGTGACACGGTGTTTTGCAGAATATCAATTAGGCTTAACTTTGAAGAAAAATCATATGACGCTTCAGTGAGATACTCAATTTCAGCTTGTTTTTTTTTGGTGTCATTTAATGATTTTTTTAGGCACTCATTAGCTAAATGAATTTCTCTCGAGTACACTTCCAATTGACGCTCGGCAAGCCCTCGAGCATTTTTCTCTCGGTCTATTTGTTGTTTAAGTCGTTCTATATCTGCAATTGGTATAAGTTGGTTTTTATCCAAACTGGGTTACCTCAAGTACACATCTGTCATCGTTGTTATGCTCGCATTCCACATGAGACTATAAATGTCCCGCCTACAGTTTACTACATCGAAGTTCGACTTAATGCAATTTAGCACTATACTCATTATCAGAGATCTAATTACAGGTTTCTGAGTTGCCTAACCTTACTGGGAGAAAGCGAATGGAGCGTCAGTATTATATCAGCAGTGACCTAGCAGACCTTAAATTGGTTGAACAAGAGTTAAAGTTTGAAGGTTTATCCACCCCGCAAATTCATGTACTAAGCGCCAATGACGCTGATGTAGAAAGATATCATTTACATGCAATTGAAGCCGTATTGAAACAAGATGTCGTGAGGTCTACACGACTCGGCGCTGCCGCAGGCATAACTGCCGCTAGCTTGCTGTTATTATTAGTCTATTTGTTTCAGTGGCATACTTCCTCAGTAGGTTGGTTACCGTTTGCATTCTTATCCATAGTGGTACTCGGTTTTTGCACCTGGATTGGTGGTTTTATTGGTATACAGGTCCCCAATTATCAATTCAAACAATTCCAACAATTACTTCTGCAAGGCAAGCATATATTTTTCGTCGACATTACTGACGATCAGCATGCCTTGCTGGAAAAAGTAATACAGTCACACTCTAGGTTAATTCATGCTGGCACCGGTGAAGCGACACCCGAATGGGTCGTTAAAGGACAACAGAAATTCAGTGAATTTATGAAAGTGATGCCATAATATAGTATCTTGAGACATACTCAGTTTCTTACTTTGTATGCAGATTTTATATTGATGCTCTATTACCATCTATTCTAAACGGCATTTAAATAACCCAGTTTATCCTAGTCAGACGTTTTTAATCTGATTAGTGTTATTATTGGGTTTGTTACAATTTCTTTTTATTATAAAGGTCATCGAATTGCAAAAAGCCGCCATTTTTGTTGATGTACAAAACATCTACTACACCACTAAACAGACATTTTCCCGCTCTTTTAATTACCGTCACTTTTGGCAATCAATAGCGACTGATTATGATGTTGTTGATGCTTTTGCTTATGCCATTGATCGCGGTGACGCACAGCAACAAAAGTTTCAAAGTGCCCTGCGTCATATTGGTTTTGAGGTAAAGCTCAAACCCTTTATACAGCGCTCTGATGGTTCTGCAAAAGGCGATTGGGATGTTGGTATTACAATCGATATATTGGAGATAGCGCCTCATGTTGACACGATTATTCTGTTGTCAGGTGATGGTGATTTTGATCGCTTGCTGACAAAAACACGACAACAGCATAGCTGCAAAACAATCGTGTTTGGGGTGCGTAACTTAACGGCTAATTCGTTGATAAATGCCAGTTCAGAGTTTGTTACTATAGATGAGCAGTGGCTGCTATAAAAGCATCCACTTTAGGGGCAAGCTCATTACTTCCCTGCACAGGCAATCAATTATCAGTCTTTATATAGGCGCTTAACTTTACTTTCTAAGCTCTGGTTCTCAAGTGCTAACTCAACTGGGCGTTCAAGAATAATATTGCCTTCAACCTTAGAATCCGCACTGATGTAAAGCACAGGATAGTTTTTGTTATACTTTTGATTGGAGTGACCATTAAAATAAACGTCGCCTTTCACGAGACTTCCATCTTTTAGTGTCACATTTCCGTTTACAGTTACGATATCATTCTCAACAATCACACCACTTACCGAAATGTTGCCGTTTACCGTTGATAACTCACCGCCAATTAGACCTTGTTCTTGTATCTCTATTTGGCCGTTAACAGTACTCACATTTTGTTCTGCTACAAAGCCTTCGCCTATCTTAATTTGACCATTAACGCCGTTTACCGAATCTACCTTAACATCGTCGCCTATAGAGATGCTGCCGTTTGTGCTGCTTACACGCGCAGCAGTCACCTTGTCTTTTATAACAACACTGCCATTAAGTGAACCTACGTCTTGTACTGTTCTTCCTGCACCAACTTTGACGCTCTTATTGGTCGACTTCACATCTGATGAATAAAATGTAGGGTCAGTATCCCAGTCTTTATTTTTTGCATTAACGTGAATAATACAGCCACCGAGTGTGAAGCTGATAAGGGTTATTCCTATAAACGAGTAAATAGGGCGACGAATCTGGTTAATCATGACTAACTCCGTAATTGATGTGCGAATGTGTATTGTATTGGTCTTATTCATCATAAAACCTTGTATTTTACATTGCGTTGCATTCAATGTGCCAATTCGTAACATGTTGTTTTTATTATTTTAATTTATTTTTATCTACATAAAGTATGGATAAGGAAGCAATATTCCACTAAACATTAGTCAATTAAACCAACGTTGTTACAAAGAATTAAAATTGCTATAAAGCTATTTGACTTAACTGCGTTATCAGCACTAGTATAGCTATGTGTTTAACCTCGGTGTACGTATGAACATTATCCTTTTTGCTATACCTGTATTTTTTCTGTTGATTGCGGCTGAACTTATTGCGGAAAAAGTAAAGAAAACAGATTACTACCGTCTCAATGACGCTATTACTAGTCTTAGTATTGGTGGCTTAAGCCGTATTATGGGCGTCATGAAAAACCTTACGCCTTTCACCATTTACATCTTACTTTATGAGCACTTTGCGTTGTTTGAACTCAAGCAATCGATGTGGGTTTGGCTTGCTGTATTCGTCATCTATGATTTTTTATATTATTGGAATCACCGATTTGGCCATGAAATGAGTTTCTTCTGGGCTGCACATGTGGTTCATCATTCCAGTGAAGATTACAATTTAACCACGGCCCTAAGACAATCATCCGGTAGTTTTTTCAATTTTATCTTCTTCTTACCGTTAGCATTTTTCGGTGTTGATCCGATTTTACTGGTTTCCGTTGGTTCTGTTAATTTGGTTTATCAATTTTGGGTTCATACTCGCCATGTTGGTAAGTTAGGATTCATTGAATGGTTTATGGTGACACCGTCTAACCACCGAGTTCACCACGCACAAAATCAGGTATATCTTGACCGCAACTATGGCGGTGTATTTATTATTTGGGATCGTTTGTTTGGTTCTTATCAGGATGAATTAGACCATGAGAAACCGATTTATGGTGTGCGCAAAGCATTAAAAAGTTGGAACCCGTTTTATGCAAACATCCAAGTTTATAAGCAGCTTATACAAGACAGTTTATATACGCAAAAATGGTCTGACAAACTCAAGGTTTGGTTCGGCAGAACGGGGTGGCGGCCAGATGATGTTAGTCAGAAATTCCCACTTGCTCGAGTAGATTTGAGTCAATTTTCAGCGTATCAAACAGAGATTTCGTTAATAACGAAAATATACTGTTTGCTGCAATACGTCATTATTTCATTACTTGCGCTTTATTTGTTGATCAATGCAAATATGTTAAGTGTGAGTTATCAGTTAGGTATTTCCTTTTTTGTGATTGTGTCGAGTATCAATGTAGCTTGGATCATGGAGAATAAACGAATTGCTATTTGGCTCGAATGGCTAAAATTGTTAGTTTCAGCGGTGTTCTTATTTAGCGCAGATTTAGGCGCTTATGCGAGTGTTGCCTACATACCGATTTTGCTATCGGTGATACTCCAGATCCAATTGTATTATCAGCGCAAAAACCAGCTTGTAGATAATAGTGAATTAAACACCTTGAAAAATTGAAGGATGATCATTTTTAGGTCTTAAACAACGTGGCAATTAGACGTCGACTGCACAAAGTCTAAATTTATAAACCGGATCATCAAGTAAGTGACTTGACTTATTAATCGTGTGTGGCAGTCGAATTGAAAGGTATGGGAAAGTATAAGAATGTAAGGCTTGTTAGTCCGATTCCGCGCTTACGTAGGTATAGAAATTAATAGCTAAGTATGTCAGCGGATCGAGCTGAATGTCGCAATCTTAAAAGGCGTCTGATAATCTTCAATTCTCATTAGTTTGATGTAGTCGATATAATATGAAGTCATTCTCAAGTGGCGATGTTGCAAAAATTTGTGATGTTAACCCACGAACAGTAATTCGCTGGATAGAAGCGAAAAAATTAAAGGCATTTAAGTTGCCAGGTCGCGGTAACAATCGTGTTAAGCACAGCGACTTGCTTGATTTTTTAGTGCAAAACCAAATTCCAGTGCCGTCTGGATTGATTGTTGAACAAGAAAAATCTTGTTTTATTGTTTCAGTTGAAAAGCAGCTTGTTAAGAACGTACAGCGGATCGCCAGAAATGCCGGTTTTGTGACACAGGTTTACCAACACGGCATTGAATCGGGTGTTGAAATTGCACAGCAAAAACCTTCTCTTATTATGATTGATAGCCAAACGTCTCGCGTAGATATTCCTGCGTTGACTAAAGCCATCGAATCGAAGTTAGAATATAAGCCACACGTGATTGTTTTTGATGAATTTAGTGACCACCGATTATCCGCAGATCACGATTCAAAAGTGTTTAAATTAGCAAAGCCACTTGATAACTATGCACTTGCAATGGTCCTAGACTCTATAATCGAGACAGAACAAGAGGCGTATGCGTGAAAAAAAAAGGCTTCTAAGCCTTATTTTGTATTACAATTAACCTTTGTGGTTGTCTCTCAACAATCCGCTAGGGCACTGGCTGCCAAATGGGGGCCGAAATTGCAACGTTGTCCACAATATCTTGGCATTCAATTAACGGTTACGGATGCAAAAAATATTCCTATCTTTGCGCAACGATTACTAGAAGGTAACTGTGATTTAGCTTACATGAGTCCATATTATTATGTGGTTTATCATCAAGAATCCGGCTACAAAGTCACGGCATTAAAGATTTAGAAATATCAGGTCATCTTGCACTACCAATGCAAGTCAACTAAGTAGAGTCGTTTATGCGTTTATCATTGAAGGCTAAAACCATAATAGGTTCTGCGCTAATTCAAAGCGTATTGTTGCTTATCTTGGTTTTCATCGTTACCAAGTTTATGGCCGATATTGCAAATGAAAACCTCATCAAACGCGCGGAAATAACAGAAAAACTTGTCGCAACCATGGTAAAAAATAATGTTTTGTCGTCTGACCTGGCCTCACTCGATTCCATCCTTACTGATGTAGTCAATACTCCAGATATTGTTTACGCCCGTGTTGTTAACGAGTCTGGCGATGAGCTTGCCCAAGCAGGCAGAATTGGCGCCCTGACTGCACCTTTCAGAGCGGACATCAACGTATCTGAAGTCGACGACGGCGTTTTTGATGCTACTTCACAAATCATAGAGGGCACAGCAGTATACGGACATGTTGAGATTGGTATTAGTATTACTCAAGTGCAGAATTCTATTGCTTCTATTACTCGCTTAACTGCGGGCATCGCGTTGTTCGAAATGCTATTGGTGGCACTATTTTCGTTATTTTTAGGCAGTTATTTAAGCACACAACTGAAGGTATCACGCAACAGTTCTAGTGATATCACAAAAGGCATAGACTCAGGTCAATTAGACCTCGCTAGAGTACCTGAAGATTCCCTCGAAGAGTTAGCAGAGGTAGCAAGTGCCTTTAACTCGCTAGTTGAAAATTTAGAAGTAGAGCATCAAGGTACGCAATCATTTCAAAATGCATTACAGAGGTTAAACCGCGCATTAGAAGCCAAAGTAGCCAAACGTACCCAGGAAATTGAATTGCAAAACGCAGAGTTAAAGCAAATTAATAACGATCTGAAATTAGCCCAACAGCAGTTATTGCAAGCCGAAAAAATGGCATCGGTTGGTCAGTTAGCCGCGGGTCTAGCCCACGAAATTAATAACCCAATAGGTTTTATTAACAGTAATGTAAGTTGCCTAAGAAATTACATCGAAGTGTATATTCAGATATGTAATCGTACAAAAGCCCTATTGGCATTGTCGAGCGAGTCTGCAAATTACCATGAAGATGAAGCTACGTTGATTAAGGATATGGCAAGTTATCTTAAAGACCAAGATATTGATTTCATCAATGACGACATAAAAGGCCTACTCAAGGATACTGACGATGGCCTAAAACGTGTTATCGAAATAGTGAAAAATATGAAAATTTTCTCACGAGCAGACAGCGACACCATGCAATTGGTCGACGTTAATCAGTGTATTTTGACTACGGCTAAAATGGTAAAGTCCAAGGTTGAGCAAAATGCCGAACTCATCTTAGATTTGCACGACGTGCCGCAAACCCTCTTAAATGTCGGCAAGATAAATCAAGTATTAACAAACTTGGTGATGAATGCGGGGCAGGCTATTGAGTCAAATGGTAAAGTGACTATAAGGTCTGACTTTGTTGACGGAAAAATTAAAATTCAAGTTATAGATACTGGTTCAGGAATGGATAAGGAAACGCTCAAAAGTATTTTTAATCCATTTTTTACAACCAAGCCAGAGGGAGTAGGTACTGGGCTGGGTCTATCAATTTCATTTGATATTATGCAAGAACATGGAGGGTTTATTAACGTGAGCAGTCATGTAGGTACAGGCACTACATTTACCCTCATATTACCGATTAAAGATACTGTTGAGAGTAAAGTTAATTATGTCAGATATTAAAAGCGATCCATCAAAGAACCCCCTACTTAGAGTTCTTTTTATTGATGACGAAGCGAATATTTTACGAACCATGAAACGTATTTTTCATGGTAAACCACTCAAACTTGTATTAGCAGATAGTGCGCAAAAAGCGTTCGAATTCATGCAAACTAATACCGTTCATGTGGTTGTTTCTGATATGCGAATGCCAGGAATGAGTGGGTCTGAATTCTTAGCCAAAGTTGCAAAGGATTTTCCGCAAACGTATCGCATAGTCTTGTCTGGATTCGCAGATTTAGAATCCACGCTTGAAGTCATTAATAAGGGTCAAGTACATCGATTTTTACAGAAGCCATGGAACAATGAAGAGCTCATTAAGGCTGTTGAGACTGGTATTACGCAGTATCGCCTAGTATCTGAAAATACACGGCAATCGAAATTAGCAATATTGCAAAATAAACAATTAAGTGCGGTTAATAGTGCCTTAGAAGAGCAGGTTGAACAGCGTACCAAGCAATTGAAGACTGCATTAAATGTATCTGAAAGAAGCATATTGGCTTTAAAAAAAGTGGTTTACAACCTGTTAGTTGTCAATCCTTACTTTAGCGGTGCTTTCGCCAAATCGGTAAGTAAAGCTGCTGTCGATATTGCTCAAGAAATGGGCGTAGAAAAAAAAGTAATTGAAGCGATTAGTTTTGCCGGCTTCATCTGTGAAATTGGTATGGTTGGATTGGACTCAAAGGTTATAACAACGCCATTCAATAAGCTAACACCTGCCCAGCAAGAAGCGTTTTTCACCCAGTCATCAAAGGCCCAACTTATATTGAGTCCAGCAACGCAATTGCAAAATGTGACCGATATCATTATGCATCAATTTGAATATGTAAGCGGTCGCGGTTTTCCAAATAATGTTGCTGGAGCGGATATTCCAATCGGTGCTAAAATATTATCGGTCGCAAGGGATTATATACGTTACCGTGCAGGCAAAATCGATGGGATCGAACACAGTGTTGTTGATTCGCTTGAAAAATTAGCAAACTATAGTGGTCTGCAATACGATGGCAGCGTTATAAATGCACTAAAGAAGCAGCAATTAGCCGCAACCGAAGATAGGTTTGACATTGGGCTGCGTTCGCATCAGATCCAGCCGGGTATGGTATTAGTTGAATCGCTGTTTAACGAAAATGATATTTTGATCTTGCCCCAAGGTCACGTCTTTGACGAAGACTCAATTGCTAAAATTAAAGCACTGGAGAAACGCTTTAAGATGACATTGTCTATTTTGATTAAAGATTAAGCCAATTTACTAATATTTGTTTAACAACGACCTGCAAAGGCTGAGGACTCACGAAGCCAGGAGGCCCTTATACACGTTATTCGCCTTTTCAAATGCGTTTTGTTTCTCTAGTAATCTCGCCAATAAACGGCCATCTTGGGGGTTGCTGGCAAGTTCGAGGGCTTTCCTGACCGCTTTTTCAGCAAGTTCAATATCGCCACTGTTGTAAGCCAAATGTGCTAGCACTGAATACAACTGTGCATTGTCCATGTCGACTTTTATCCAACTCTCGATTAAGCGCATTGCTTGGTGTGGTGAAGGATGTTTAAGTTGCTTGAACAAACCATGGAACGCAGGGTTTCTGGTTTTCTTAGCGAGATCAACCAAAATAGGTTCAGCGTCTTGTGACAAGCCTTGGTCGATAAGTAACTGCACATACACAATTTGATTAGCAATGTCTTTTTTCGATGCGCGAGGCAACGAAGCCCATTTATCTTTAAGCGCATTGGCACCTTGCTTACTTGCTATTTCCGCAAATTCACCTTGAACTGCTTGTTGTGCCCATTGCACATAGTCATCTCCTAATACTTTTCTATGGGTACTGAGTTTTTCTTTTACCAATGCCCATTTACCCAGTGCTGCCAGTATCGCCAACCATAACCTGACAACGACAGCTTGTTGTTGAGCCTTGGCATCAATACTTTCCAATACCAGTTCAGCTTGTTGAAATTGATGTTGCTGTAACAACCAAGCTGCGTGTTGTGTTTTTGCTGATGCTTCCGATTCAGGGAAGGTTTCAGCTATGCCCAAGAGGTTTTCAATATTATTGCCATTATTGATGCGTCTATCAATATCCGCAGCCAACATATAGTTGGTACCATCGAATTCACCAGGGAATGTTTTATTGATGTACTTGTGCGCATTTTCATAATCACCAATGGCGCAAGCATTAATAGCATTAAAGAAGGCTTTGCTTTGTTTTCTTCTAGACAAAACACCAAACCAATCGCGCGAGCCAGAAACCATTCTAAAAATACGCTTGGTCGCCCAGCATAAAATAAGCACAACAATTGAACCAATGAGCAGACTAATAAATGCGCTGACAACCGTCATTTGAATACGCCATTCACCCATCGCAATAAAAATACGACCCTTTTCACCTATGGCAGCATGACCAAATAACAACCCGCCAAAAAACAAAATGAGCAGAAAAAAGTAGAGTAGTAGCTTTCTCATAATACACCTGTGTCGGTATTATTCTTGAAAACACTTTTAACCCGTTGGTCAATAATGTCTTTCAATGCATTGGCTGACTGCAACTGACGTGGGTAGTCTTTGGCGATATCCGTATTTTGAAGTTGTTGCAAGGCATCTGCAAACTGCTTTACGTTGTTATCGTCCAGTTGAAAATGCTCGACTAAAAGCGCTATTGCTTGTTGTAACGCACTTAAATACAAGGTTTCTTGTTCGTCTAATGCTGCACTTTTGGCCTGCGATAATGCCAGTTTGAGTTGCTCTGTAATTAACCAACGTTGCTTTGTTGAAAGGTAAGGAAGAACTGGTTTATCGCTGGTTTCTATTTGAATAAAATCGTCAACCAGTGAGTTCCATGTTTTGCTGATATTAGTACGCCAATCACTGATGTTTTGACTAAGTTCATTGGCTGCCTTGTTATCTTCAATCTCAGGGATTTTAAGCGCATTCAATGGTAAGTTATTAACTTGAGGAAGCATCCCAGACAGTGCCAAGGCAATTGAATTGATTGATATAGGATTTATTTGGTGTAGCGCCTGAATGTCCTCAGCAATCAGTTTACGTACTGGAAACAAAGATGGGTCGCCAATATCTTCGAGCCGCGAATCAGCAGCTTGCAGCATCAACATGGCAGTACTTACATCATTTTCTAACCACAATTTACGTCCTGCTATACGCACCAAATAGTCAGCTTCTGCCAATAGCCAATCCGCAGGACGTCTGCCTGACAGGTCTACAATACGTGATTTTAAAGCTTTGTTTTCATCTACATTTTGCAATATCTGTTGTAGCAAGCTATCCATGTTTTTATTCAGAACCTGGTTTTGCTCGTTTAAGTCTTCATTAATTTCAACTAATTCGGCGTCATATTTTGCAACAGAGGCATCTATTTTTGCTATGGAAGAATCCATACTCAACAATTCTGCCTCTATTTTTGCGCCGGTGTCAGAGTCATTCGTTTGATTTTGCTGCCATTGATATCCTGTCCAGGCTGCTGCTGCGCAAATACCGATAATTAACAAAAAATTGACTATACTGAACAGCCACAGTCCGCCCATTTTTACTTTTTTAGGCGCCGCTTTAGCGTCGGAATCAGACTCAATAACAACCGCATCTTCTACTACGTTTTCTGGATTTTCTAATGCGGGGTCAGAATGGGTCGACTCTTTGTCACTCATGTTGTGATCCTTTAACTTGATTAGCGGCAGCGATGAGATGGCTGTCGGTAGCACCATTACTGGTGAAAATGTTATTCGCGCCTAATGCGCTCAGATGTTGCTTTACCCTGTTACTAACCACTATCCATTGACACTTATTCAGCCATTCAGGTTCAAAATAATTGTAAGCCGCATCGATAATTTCTGCACTCGTAGCAATAATACATTGAATAGCTCCGGCCTCAAAATGATCAGTAAAATACGGCTCTTTTAGTAAAAGGCGTTCATACAAGTCAAATTCTTTAACGGCAAACCCATTTGCACTCAGTGTATTGTTAATTAGGTTCCTTCCGCCCTTACCTTTAAGTATTGCAACATTAGCGTGCTTAAGTTTTAGGTGCGAAATACAGGCCAAGATGCCTTCTGAATTTGATGGTCTCGCCTGCACAACTCGCTCATGTTGACTAAATAATTTTTTGGCCGTGCTAGCACCAACTGCAATAAAGGGTAAGATGGCGGCTTGCCTATCTTGCTCTGTATGCGGGCGATCCACGCCTTGGACATGCGCAATAGTATCAATATATAGGTTGGCAGCGACAGTGCTGGTAACCACAACAAGATCTGGATTGAATGCGTACAGGGTAGGCAGCAGGGTAAGCGCATCGGGCAGCCTGACGGTATCGATTAGGCCGCAACCAAGCGCACTTAATCCGGCTTCGTGAAAGCACAGAACTGAATCAGCTAGTTTTGCTTTTGGACGCAGTATCAAATACATTTTTTGCTATTGCCTCTGAATTTGTTTAATCGTTATATAAGGAATCCAAAATAGACCTAGCGCCTTTTGCTAGCAATTCATTTGCCACTGCTTCACCAATTTTTTCGGCATCGGCTAACGCTCCTTCGGCTTGCGATTTCAACATTGTTTTGCCATCAGGCGTACCGACCAATCCGCGCAATAACAACGACTTACCATTGATGACGGCGTAACTACCAATAGGGACTTGGCAACCGCCTTCTAGTCTTGCGTTCATTGCGCGCTCGGCTTTAACGCGCGTTGCGGTAGCACCATGGTTAAGTGAGGCTAATAATGCGATGAGTTCTGCATCGTCATCGCGACACTCAATACCAACTGCACCTTGGCCAACAGCTGGTAAGCTAAGGTCAGCATTAATTTCTTGCTGTATACGATCACGCATACCCAAGCGTATTAATCCTGCTGAGGCTAATATAATAGCGTCATATTGACCGGCATCCAACTTCGCTAATCGAGTATTTACATTGCCACGTAAATCTTTAATAACGAGGTCGCCGCGAAATGCGCGCAACTGGCATTGCCTGCGTAAGCTAGATGTGCCCACAACCGCACCTTGAGGAAGGGCTTCGATTGACTCAAACGTATTTGAAACAAACGCATCAAACGGATTCTCACGTTCACAAATAGCGTGTAGGCCAAAGCCGTCAGGGAAGTTAACGGGTAGGTCTTTCATGGAGTGAACGGCGATATCAGCCTGACCATGTTGCATAGCAATTTCTAGCTCTTTAATAAATAAACCTTTACCACCAATTTTCGCTAAGGGTGTATCTAAGATCCGATCGCCTGTTGTTGACATAGGCAGCAACTCAATCGTTACCTCTGGGTGATGCTCGATCAATGCTGCTTGCACATACTTGGCTTGCCACATAGCAAGGTCACTTTTTCTAGTGGCAATTCGAATAACCCGTTGTGAAGATTTCTTAGTGCTCATATTACCTATCTGTTGTGTTGTTTTAAGCCAGTTGTGCTTGAATAAATGTAGAAATGTCAGCAATCTCAGGCATACATACGTTATGTTGCATGACGTATTCTTTCCACTCAACATTGTAGCCATTTTCTTTCATTACTTGAAACGCTGAATTACCTAAAAACAAAGGAACGACTTCATCTTGTTGGCCGTGTGCAAAAAATACCGGCGTATCTTGATTCTCCACAGATTTTTCAGCAAGTAAACTTTGTGGTGCACACATGTAAGTGCTCAATGCCACAATACCTGCGATAGCTTGTGTAAATCTGGCGCCTAAATGCAATGCAATCACACCACCTTGTGAAAACCCAATGAGCATTATTTTTTTCGAATCAATGCCCGATGCTATTTCAGCACGAATAAGCTGCTCAATGCGTTGCGATGAATCAATAACACCGTCAACATCTGCGCGTGACTCCATATCCATCGACTTAATATCATACCATGCGCGCATTTCCATTCCATTATTGATGGTAACTGGACGAATGGGCGCGTGCGGAAAGATAAATTTAACACCCATTTGGTCGGGTAACTTAAGTTCAGGGGCGATAGGTGCAAATCCATTACCTGAATCACCTAAGCCATGTAGCCAAATGATAGTGGCTTTATGCTCGCCTTTAGGCTGAATTTCAACACCGGGTAATAATTCTTGAGTCATTATTTTATCCTCGCAGGTTGAGCTTGACGGGTTGGCCAGCTTGTTTGCTGATTGCTTCATCGAAAAACGCTAAAAATTCGACGTCAGTACGCTCTTCTATCCATAAGTCATTAGTGTAATTGAAATGATGGCCGTTAAATGTTGTCGCGACCCAAAGCTGTTGTAGTGGTGGCTGTTTGTTCAAAATGATTTTGGTATGATTAAGCATGGTTAAGGTCATAATTCCACCAGCACTTTCATAGTCGATGTCCACTTCACATACGTCTAAGGCCTCTTCAATTGAAATAAACAGAGTGTCTATTAATTCATGGTAATCAGCATCTTTCATCTTTTGGATTTCCAATTTGCGCACTTTACTTTTGCTTATGCTACCATTGTTGAATATCGTAGCACTATCAATTAACAAAAATTCCTATATATGTCCAAAAGTACTTCTGCTTACATACCTCAAGAATCTGCTCAGCAGTTAGGCAACCTATTTATTGTTGCGGCCCCATCTGGAGCCGGGAAGTCAACGTTAATTAAAGAAGTTTTGAATAAGTCTACCCATGAACAAGCTATTCAATTGTCGGTATCACATACCACTAGGGCACCCAGAAACGGTGAGCAAAATGCGGTTGAATATCACTTCGTAGACGATGCAATATTCAAAGGCATGATTGAAAATGACGCTTTCTATGAATATGCTGAAGTGTTTGGTAATTATTATGGTACCTCCAAAGCCGCAATTAGCGATAAGCTTCGACAGGGTATTGATGTATTTTTAGATATTGATTGGCAGGGCGCGCGCCAAGTTAAGCTGCAAAATCCCACGGTTATTAGCATTTTTATTTTACCCCCTTCGATACAAACCTTACAAACTAGATTGTCAGGTCGTGGACAGGACTCTGACCAAGTTATTGCCAAACGGATGGCTGCGGCGCAGTCAGAAATGTCACACTTCAACGAATTCGATTTCGTCATTGTAAATGATAATTTAACAATAGCGCACAGGGAGTTTGAGGCTATCATTACAGCTCAACGTCTTAGCTTAAAAAATCAACAAATCAGATATGATTTACTTTTCCCCAGCTTGTTAGCGAAAGAGTAGAGGACATAGCCCTGAAGTAAACGAATTTACTATGCTTTAGTAAGGTTATGCAGTATACTATGCAACCATTTTTTGAAATACCTATTGATTTTATCGGAGCACAACATGGCACGTGTAACAGTTGAAGATGCTGTAAACCAAATTGGTAACAGATTCGATTTAGTATTAGTTGCAGCTCGCCGCGCGAGACAACTTGCTACAGAAGGCAAAGAGCCCCTTGTAGATATCGGTAACGATAAGCCAACGGTAGTTGCTCTTCGTGAAATTGAGCTAGGTTTAGTGACTGCTAAAACAGTAGAACAATCTGACCTACACGATCAACGCGAGCAAGAAGCTGCTGAGTTTGCTTCTGTAGCGAGCATTCTTTCAGATAACTAGAAGTCGAACGTTAGGTTAATTTGCCTTCTAGGCTTAATAAATTGGCGCTTTAATTCGGTTATTCATCTGAAAATAAAAATATATTATAAAACGCCGATGAAAATCGGCGTTTTTGCGTTTGCAAACCGCGAAAATAACCGTATTCTAGCAATATTGACCCTTATTTTTTAATTAGAATCTGTGTATCTATTTGAAGGTTTAAAAACAAAGGTAAGTAAATACTTACCACAAGATCAAGTCGAGTATATTCAAGCGGCTTATGTGCTTGCGCGTGACGCTCACGACGGTCAAACTCGCAGTAGTGGTGATCCTTACATAACTCATCCAGTTGCCGTTGCCGGCATTCTTGCTGACATGGATCTCGACTACGAAACGTTAATGGCAGCATTACTGCATGATGTCATTGAAGATACGCACTACAGCAAAGAAGATTTAAGCCTTGCCTTTGGTGAAACGGTTGCCGAATTAGTTGAAGGTGTGAGTAAGTTAGATAAGCTCAAATTTGGCAGCCTACAAGAAGCGCAGGCTGAGAACTTTCGTAAGATGTTAATGGCGATGGTGCAAGATATCCGAGTTATCTTGATCAAGCTAGCTGACCGCACGCATAACATGCGAACGCTGGGCTCATTACGTCCGGATAAACGCCGTCGTATTGCCTTGGAAACTCTCGAAATTTATTCACCCTTGGCGCATCGTTTAGGTATTCACGATATAAAAAATGAGCTCGAAGATCTTGGTTTTCAAGCCATGTACCCAATGCGTCATCGGGCATTGCGCTCTGCGGTTAACCAAGCGCGTGGCAATCGTAAAGCGATAATTGAAAAAACTCAAAATGAACTGATTCAACGTCTCGAGTCATCTGGTATCAGTGGCACTGTGCTAGGCCGTGAGAAACATCTCTATAGTATCTATCGAAAGATGAAAAACAAAGAGCTGTCGTTTACAGAAGTCATGGATATCTATGCTTTTCGAGTGGTTGTAGAAAATGTAGATAATTGTTATCGCGTTTTAGGTGCCATGCATGGCATGTATAAACCCATCGAAAATCGTTTTAAAGACTATATCGCTATTCCGCGTACTAACGGTTATCAATCGTTGCATACGTCATTAATCGGACCGCATGGTATTCCGGTTGAAGTACAAATTCGTACTGCAGAAATGGACCACATGGCTGACAAAGGTGTCGCCGCGCATTGGCTATACAAAAAATCTGCTGATAAAGGCACTACCGCGCAACTTCGAGCAAATCAATGGATCCAGTCGTTAACTGAACTGCAACTGCGCTCTAGCACATCAGCTGAATTCATTGAGAGTGTGAAGTCTGATTTATTCCCTGAAGAAATTTATGTATTTACACCCAAAGGCACAATTGTTGAACTGCCGATGGGTGCAACTGCTGTTGATTTTGCTTACGCCGTGCATTCTGGTGTAGGTAATACCTGTGTTGGTGCGAGGGTGGAGCGTCGAAACTACTCCTTGAGTAAACCCTTGGAAAACGGTCACAGTATCGAAATTATTACTTCGCCCAGAGCCAAGCCTAATGCAAACTGGCTAAACTTCGTAGTGAGTGCGCGTGCTCGTAGTAATATTCGTCACTTCCTAAAACGCCAACAATCTGAAGATGCGATAAGTATGGGTAATCGTTTACTGCGTCATGCTTTAGGCACTATTAAGTTAGATGAAATCTCGGCTGCTGATATTGATCGCGTAGTGGAAGAAACTAAGTGTGACACTTTTGAGGATTTGTTAACTAACATTGGAATGGGCAATGAATTAAGTGCAATTGTTGCCAGACGTTTAGTCGGTGAAAATCCTAGCCTTTCTGAGAAAAAATCGCATGTCGCAATACGCGGTACAGAAGGATTATTGGTGCATTTCTCACGTTGTTGTCATCCTATTCCAGGTGATGAAGTAGTTGCTATTTTGTCACCAGGTCGTGGCATTGTTATCCATCAAACGGGTTGTACTAATATTCGTAAACTCAGTCGAGAAGAGCCACAGCGGGTCTTGCCGATGGAATGGGACGATGTGCCGCAAGGTGAGTTTAAAGCAGCATTGCGCTTAGAGCTTTTTAACCATCAGGGTACACTAGCAGCGTTGACTAGCACTATTGTGAGCTGCGACTCGAGTATTATTAATTTACAAACTGAAGAACGTGAAAATAGTATCTACGTCATCGATATTGAACTCACGACCAAAAATCGAGTTCACCTTGCCAAAATCATGCGTAAAATTCGTGCCCTGTCTGAACTTCAAAAAGTATCGCGGCACAGTCAATACAAACAAAAGTAACTCATTTAAAAAAAGGAAAATAAATGCCTAAGTCTATCATTCAGACCGACGACGCACCCGCCGCTATAGGCACATATAGCCAAGCAGCCAAAGCCGGTACAACCGTCTATCTATCAGGCCAAATTCCACTGGTACCGAGCACTATGGCTTTGGTTTCAGACGACTTTGCTGAGCAAGCTGTGCAAGTGTTTGAAAATTTGACAGCAGTATGCACTGCTGCGGGTGGCGACACCTCGCATTTAGTCAAAGTTAATATATTTCTAATCGACTTAGGTCACTTCACTACTGTGAACCAAATTATGGCCAACTACTTTAAGCAGCCTTATCCAGCGCGCGCAGCTATTGGTGTATCCCAATTGCCCAGAGGTGCACAAATTGAGATTGATGGTGTAATGGTGCTACCCGAATAGCGCTTGGAGACATCAATATGAATCAAAGCATGTCGATGGAACGTTATACTTGTATTCGCCAATTATTAAAAATGAGACAAGCTGATCTCACTGTCTGTTTTGAACAGGTGACCAATGCGCATAACGTTTCTGCTGTTATTCGCACATGTGACGCCGTCGGTGTGCATAAAGTTCACGCCGTATGGAATGAAGCTGAAAACCTACGAAAATGCACGGCAATGGGCAGTGATGTTTGGGTAAAAACGCAACTTCACAGTACTATTCAACAGGCAATCGGTCATTTTAAAGAGCAGGGTATGCAGGTTTTAGTCACTCACTTACATGACGATGCTTGTGATTTTCGTGACATTGACTACACCAAACCCACGGCTGTATTGTTAGGCCAAGAGAAGACCGGTGCCACGCCAGATGCGATCGCATTAGCCGACCATTCTATCGTTGTGCCTATGGTTGGAATGGTGCAATCTCTAAATGTATCTGTGGCAGCCGCAATAGTGTTGTATGAGGCTCAGGGTCAGCGTAAAGCCGCTGGTATGTATGAAACTCAAAGTTTGGATGAACGAGAATGTCAGATCACTTTATTTAAAGGCGGCTTTCCTGTTCTTTTTAAAGAATGTCAGCGTCGACATCTTCCTTTCCCGTATATTGATGAAGTCGGCCACATACAAGCAGATGAGAGTTGGTGGAAAGCGCTACAGTTTTCAAAATAATACTAAAAATCCTTCGTCAACAGAGTTCTTAAATATCGCTTAAAAAGTAATTTCAAAAAGAGGCTGATTTTTATGAAATCATTTGTGTGTTGGCTTGGTCTGTTGTAATGAATAAATGAACCTTATTTTCGATCGATCTGATATCAATCGATGTTCTGAATACGCAATTTAAAATCAACTCACCCTGTTAAATTCATTTAATCGAATTTAATAAAAAGGAATCAACATGAAAAAATGGTTATTGTTAGCCGCATTTGCAGTTACGGCGGCAGTATCAACGTCGGCCTTAGCTATAGATAGAACTGTTATTGCAGACAAAGTTGAAGATGTAACGCCCTTAATCAACGGTTCTAAAGCGCCCAGTGTTACTTTGAAAAAAGCGGATGGTTCTTCAGTAAGCTTGCAAGCTTTGCTTATGCAAAAACCAACCGTGCTTATTTTCTACCGAGGTGGATGGTGTCCTTATTGCAGTCGACAATTAGCCGAGCTAAAGTCAATTGAGCAAGACTTAGTAGGCGAAGGTTACCAAGTATTAGCAATATCTCCTGAATCACCAGAAAAGCTAAAAACACAAAAACTGGAAACCGAGTTCGCCGTTACCTTAATTTCTGATGAAAGCTTGGCCGCTATTCGTGGCTTTGGTGTTGCTTACTATGTTCCTAATGATACTCGTAAGCTTTACAAAGACCGCATGAATGTAGAACTTACCGCAGATATAACACAAAGAGCTGTATTACCAGCGCCTGCTATATTCATTCTAGATGAAACTGGAACGGTACAGTTTAACTATGTTAATCCTGACTTTACTGTGCGTCCATCCGCTGCACTAGTATTGAGCGCTGCTATGCTAGTTAAACCAAAAGGTTAAGCGTAAACTATAACTATCTTCGTTATGCACTATCTGAATGCAATCACTGAATCTATCTTAAATCGGTAAAAAAACGCTGGTTGCAGAGACCGAGTATAGCCTTTATTATTATTCGACTAGGCTCAAAAATCATTGACGCAAGGTCAGTTAGAGTACAATTTAAAATTGCCTTACAAAGGAGCAAATCAATATGTTTGACCATTCAACACTAAAAGATAAAGTGGTGTTTATTGCAGGCGGTACCAGTGGCATTAATTTAGGTATAGCCAAGGGTATGGCAGCAGTCGGCGCAAAGATCGCAGTACTGGGTAGAAACTCAGATAAAGCCGTAGCAGCAGCTCGGGAGATTACTGAAAGTGTTAAAAGCATTAATGGACACAGTGCAATTGCGCTGACCGCTGACGTTAGGGATCCAGAACAGATTGAGAACGCTTTGCAGTCCTGTGTTGCGCAACTTGGCAAAATTGACTGTTTAATCTCTGGTGCGGCAGGCAATTTTCCAGCACCTGCCTTAGGGATCTCACCGAAAGGCTTCAAGACAGTCATCGATATTGACCTTCTAGGTACCTATAACGTATTTCACTTAGGCTTTAATCATATAAATAAAGGAGCATCACTTATCGCCATCACTGCTCCACAAGCCGTCTCTGTGATGCCCTTTCAGGTTCACGTTTGCGCAGCAAAAGCAGGTATCAATATGATGATTAAATGCTTAGCTGTTGAATGGGGCGCATCTGGCATCACGGTCAATGGTATTTCACCAGGTCCCATTAATGGAACCGAGGGCGCAGAGCGCTTAGCCCCTACTCCAGAAGCGAAATCAGCAATGTCTGCTAAAATTGCCAGCAAACGATTTGGCGAAACTAAAGATATAGCCGATGCGGCAATTTACATCGCTAGTGATCTGGGTCGCTATATAAACGGCACGATCATGACAGTAGATGGCGGCACAGAGTTGGGCGATGCCAGCGAAGATTGCCTTAAAATCCCGCTTCGCTAGTATAAGATCTCTTCAACTGTTTCTAGGTCGACATAACAGCAATGGCGAGAATACATGATTCTCGCCGCATGCGAACTTTACGCATACCCTAAACAAACTTCTAATTTGAGCCTTCACACGGGCTTTATCTGCTGTGAGCTTTAGTGGGTGCTCATGTTATTACAGGTAGATACTTCAAGGTCATCTCTAAAAAACCAAATGTGCTGAAATGTTCAGTGTCCCGCCTCCTGGTATATGAACTCCTCCTCGTCCGCGTTGGGTTCTACCATCGCCGTCCCTAAATTTAAAACGCGCCCTAATTGTGCAATGTGGTTTTATTGCACTCATGAAGCGCAATAAAAATCTTACTCGATAAAGTAACACGGCACAGAAAAACTCATGCGATTAATAAATCTAAAATAAACTATATATTTTTCAGACAATTAACGGGCCATCTTAAATCTTGTCCAAACGGTCAAGAAATTGGCATTTTTCATGCAGACTTCTAGCAGATTAATAATAAATTTTATATCTACGATTACATAATCATAAATGCCAGTTGCAACAATATTTTTAATTCAATCTTGGAAGAGCATAATGAGCAAAAGAACTTTTAAACTAAAACCTATAGCGATTGCAATCGCATTGTCTAATATGTCGGTGCTATCAGTTAATGCTGATGAACGAGTTATTGAAAAAATCGTAGTTACCGCTGAAAAGCGCGGTTAAAGCTTGCAGGAGTTATCTCAGGCGGTAACCGCTTTGACAACAAAGGACCTTGCAGATAAAAATATTGTATCTTTTGTTGATATAAGTGCGATTGCCCCTGGTGTGACTGTGGCAAAAAATGAAGGTTTTAAAACGGTTATTTCGATTCGTGGTGTGGGCAATGAAGCGAATCAGAATGCAACAGCAAATCCATCAGTCTCTTACCACATGGACGGGATCTATATTGCATCGCCTTATGCACTTCAAACCGATTTTATTGATATCGAACGTATAGAAATCCTTCGTGGCCCCCAAGGCACCTTGTTTGGTCAAAATTCTACCGGTGGTGCTATCAATGTTATAAGCTCTAAGCCCGACTTTGAAGAATTCGCCGGCAAAGCAGATGCAAGCCTAGGCACAGATAACTTGCGCAGACTGCGTGCCACCGTTAACGTGCCGATTAGTGATGATCTGGCCATGCGCACTTCCTTCAGTAAGCTAACGCAAGATGGATACACTCAAAATGTATACAACGGTCCTAATGTGTCAAACCCAAGCGAAACATTTGTCGGTGAAGACATGGATAATATCGATAACTTGTCCATGCGCACAGATTGGCTCTGGAATGCGAGCGATACATTAAGCCTTCGATTCTTGGCTCAGTACTTTACCGGAGATTCTAACGGTGCAGGTATTAAAGGTATCGATGATCCAACCCCCGGCGCGCGAAATTTGTCACAAGATACCAAGTCTTCATATGAATTAGACTCACAAATATACGGCTTAATAGCAGAATGGGATGCAGGTTTTGCGGTCGTAAAGTCGCTGAGTAGCTATCAAAAAGACGATATTACTGTTGTACGTGACAATGATCGTCATTCCTTCGTTACCAACCCAGAGATCCAGATCAGTGTGTTTAATCCTGAAATCAACGTCCAAACTACTTTGACACAGGAGCTTAATGTTATTTCTAAGGAGGCGTTGTTTGGCAAGTTGGATTGGATTGTCGGTGCATTTTATCTTGATACCGATATCGAAATCACTATTCGTGAAGAAGTTGACGTTGGTCGTGACGGAGTGCTTGATGGTTATGTGCCAACGTATCCGGCCGTATTTGGCGGTGACGTAGGCTTTATTTCTGATTCGAGCCCGCAGCGCCAATCTTTATCGTTTTACGGTCAAACAACGTATCCGATATCAGAAACAGTCCGCTTGATCACCGGGCTTCGATATACTAAAGATGAGGTGGAAAGTACCGTTTCTAACTTTTTCACTTCTGACCCATCATTCATCAACCCAAAAACCGAAGACCTTACCGGTCGTGCTGCCCTTGAATGGGATGCTGGTGATGACACAATGACTTATGCCTCCTACACAAGAGGTTTAAAGCCAGGTGGCAGCAACTTAACCTTTTCGGAGGGTGATGAAGCACTGGTTCGTGCGGCTTTTGAAGACGAAACTATCGACGCTTATGAAATAGGACTCAAAACAGAATTTATGAACAGTAGAATTCGAGCTAACGTGGCCGCTTTTTATTACGATTATGCGAACTTACAGTTTCAGGCCTCTGACTTTAACGAGTTCGGTAGTGGTGTATCGAACATTCCAGAATCAGAAATCTATGGTGTGGAGCTAGAGTTTACTGCGTTAATTGGTGACAGATTCAGCTTAGATGTGAAACTGGCGAGTATCGAGTCTGAAGTATCTGCAGATTATTTAGCCTTAGATAATCGACTACTTATTGAAGACGTATTTCTTGCCGACGGGGTCACTCCTGCCAAAGAGGAAATTCATGGTGCAAATCGAGACGTAGAGAGGTTTCTGCAAAATTTGAATGGCAATGAATTGGCAAAAACACCTGGATTAACTGCTGATATTAGTTTGGGATTTGAAGATCAAATACAAGACGGAGGCTATATCCGTGCCGGCATTCAGTATACTTACCGCGGTGAGTTTGAGCAGCGGGTATTCAATAACCCAGAAGTGGATACGGTTGACTCATACGACTTGATTAACCTGACTGTATCTTACGACGACCCTGATGAGGTCTGGGGTGTGGATTTGATTGCCTTTAACATGTTGGACGAGGATGGCGTTAATTCGCTTATGACCGATGTTTTTGGCGTTAACGAGACCGGCTTTCAATTTGTGCCTCCTCGTCAGATAATTGCTCGGGTTAGATATAATTTCTAGAGATTTTAGCGTTAAAGCAGTGTCATCACTTTTTGCCCAGTTATCATACTGGGCTTTTTTACGGTCTATATTCATACCAAGTTATAGCTTGCGCGCTGCAATAAAAGTGTTGCTAAAGCATTGTTGCAATTAATAAAAGTAATGGGACTGAAAAATATTTTTAGTGTACGTCCATTATATAACACCACAAAAGAGGATAAGGGTGTATGAGAAGTGAAACACCGTCGGAACTAATATACCAACTTGATGATAAACCACCTGTTTTAGAATCCTTCTTCGCAGCGATACAACATCTGCTCGCCGCTTTTGTTGGTATTGTCACTCCCACGCTCATTATCGGCAGTGTTTTGGGGCTGCAAGAACAACTGCCCTACCTGCTCAGCATGGCTCTAATTGCATCGGGTATAGGCACTTTTATACAGGCCTATAAACCCTTCGGCATTGGCGCAGGGATGCTTTGTGTGCAGGGCACCAGTTTTGCCTTTTTAGGAGCAATATTAAGTGCCGGTTTTATTGTGCGAAATACCGGAGGTGGACCAGAGGAAATTATCGCGTTAATTACCAGCATATGTTTTGTTGGTTCATTTTTGCAAATGGGATTTAGCCAATTCATTCCGCGGTTGCGCAAAATCGTGACACCACTGGTAACTGGTATCGTGATCACCAGTATTGGTATTAGCCTGATCAAAGTGGGCATGACTGATCTGGCAGGTGGCGCCAATAGCGCTGATTTTGGCAGCCCTGCTAATCTGATGCTCGGTTTTTTTGTTATTGCTGTGATCGTATTAATGAATATATCGACCAACAATTGGATCCGCTTATCTTCGATTGTGGTTGGCCTTATTGCTGGCTTTGTGGTGGCAGCACTAACAGGAATGCTCAACCCTATTGAATTGTTACCGTCGGCAATACTGAGCGTACCAGTTCCCTTCAAATATGGTTTTAACTTTGAACTAGCGGCTTTTATTCCACTAGCGGTGATCTATATTATCAGTTCAGTAGAGACAACAGGCGATATTACTGCCAACTGCGTTATTTCCGGCCAACCGATCGCCGGAGAGGGTTATATACAACGAATTAAGAATGGAGTACTGGCGGACGGCGTCAATTCCATGATCGCAGCGATGTTAAACTCCTTTCCCAATACAACGTTCAGCCAAAACACCGGAGTGATACAGCTAACTGGTATCGCTAGCAGGCATATCGGCATGTATATCGCTGGTATTTTGATATTTATTGGCCTCTTTCAAGGTGTGGGTGATATCCTTCAGCAGATCCCTAAACCCGTGTTGGGCGGTGCTACGCTGGTTATGTTTGGTACGGTGGCGGCGGCAGGCATAAAAATACTTGCCTCTGAATACATTGATCGCAGAAAGGTAATTATTATTGCTGTTTCCCTTGGCCTTGGATTAGGTTTGGCGCTAGTACCTGAAGTGTTTGCAAAGACCCCAGATCTGGTACAAAGTATTTTTAGTTCAGCCGCAGCCACTGCTGGACTTACGGCGATGTTACTGAGCTTGGTTTTACCAGAACTGGAATAGCAGAAAGCTTAAACAGCGTCCGAAAGAAAAAAGGGGTTTATGCTCTGCTAGCTGGCACAGGGCATCTAATTCATTTTATTCTCTCGTTATACATTCCCTCTATAAACGACTCGTTTCCGATGAAGTAAAATCCGTAAAAATAGTGTTTCAACTGTAGTGTAAAATTTAAGTAAATATGGCTCAATAGCCCAGGTAACATAAAAAGCCTTCATAAATGCAACCAGTAGCACTAGTTACAAAACATGATAAAGGGCTGCTTATGAGTTTGACTAATAATCTCCAATAAGCCGTCCCTACGGTTTAATCCGCGTACACAGATCATTCGCGGTTAATGTAAACAGAGTACATTTCATTGAATCTTTAGCCAGCAATTGATTATAAATTTTGTACTTAGTTTGAGTGTATACTATGTTACATAAGCATCAATAGACTATAAGGAAAGTGAAATGTATCGTTTAACGTTATTAAGTGGCTTGGCGTGTGTGTTTTTACTCAGTGCCTGCGCATCTTATGGAACAGGTACTGAGGTTGAAAAACGTGTCGCGATATTAGAAATGCAACAAGACGCGTTGGAAAAACTATATTTGAAAAAGCCCGCAGCGAGAGAAGAATTAAACGCATCACCCGGTTACGCTGTATTTTCAAACGCTAATATTAATTTGTTCTTGGTGTCTGCTGGCACCGGCTATGGCGTTGTAAACGACCAGATTCAGAACAAAAAAACATATATGAATATGGCTGAAGGGGGCGTTGGCTTTGGTATAGGTGCAAAAGATTATCGCATTGTTATGGTGTTTCACAATCAAGCTGCTATGCGCAATTTCGTAGAACAAGGCTGGACTTTCGGTGGTAACGCAGATGCAGCAGCGAAGGCGGGTACAAAAGGAAAGTCGATTGAAGGCGAAGCCTATTATGGCGATGTAACGGTGTATACCATGACTGAAAGCGGTTTGGCTTTGCAAGCTACGGTTAAAGGAAGCAAATTCTGGAAAGACGACCAGCTTAACTAAGCTAGGATTTAATGTCAGCTTGAGGCATATCCGAAATTATGTGAGTGGTCTTTTTTGCAAACCTGAGTGCTAGAACAGGTGGCTTAATTGCAAAGGTCTGGTAAAGTTTAGCTATCAGCTTAACGTTAAGATTATAAGAATATTATGAAATGAAGTCACTGGCTGATACGCCGGTTACCACGCTCAAAGGTGTCGGAGCAAAAGTTGCGGAAAAACTAAAAAAACTCGGCCTTGTTACTCTACAAGACGTGATTTTTCACCTTCCTGCTAGGTATGAAGATCGCACGCGAATTTATCCTATGGCTGACTTGCATGCCTATTTGCATGTGTCTATCCAAGGCGAGATTATGTCAGCGGACATTCAATACGGTAAACGTCGAATGTTGTTGGTTAAAGTCAGTGACGGCAGCGGTTCCGTTACTCTGCGCTTTTTCCATTTTTCTGCTGCCCAAACCAAGTCTTTAGCAATCGGTAATATCATTCGTGCCTTTGGTGAAGTTCGAACAGGCAAAGCAAACCTCGAGATGATGCACCCAGAATATAAGATTGTAGATGATCCTGAAAATACGAGCTTGGAAGAATCGTTAACGCCTGTTTATCCAACAACCGAGGGCGTAAGACAACTCACACTTCGAAATTTAACCGAGCAAGCGTTGAAGCAGTTAGATAAAGGTGCACTTTTAGAGTTATTGCCTAATGGTTTATATGAACAACAAGTATCGTTAACTGACGCATTGCATTTAGTGCATCGACCACCGCCAGACATTGTAATAGAAGATTTAGTTGAGGGAAGGCATCCCGCGCAAAAGCGTTTAGTGATTGAAGAGTTGCTGGCACATCATTTAAGTATGCTCAAAGTACGCTCGCAATCAAATGCAGAACCAGGCATTGCGGTTACAATAGATGGGCCGTTAAAACAAAAGTTTTTAGCCACCCTACCGTTTAAACCAACGGGCGCACAAGCTCGTGTGGTGGGTGAAATTGAGCAAGACATGCAGCATGCGCAACCGATGATGCGTTTAGTTCAGGGTGACGTTGGCTCAGGTAAAACCTTAGTTGCTGCGCTTAGCTCATTATCCGCGATCAGCGCAGGCTATCAAGTCGCCCTGATGGCACCAACTGAATTATTGGCCGAACAGCATACTCGTAATTTTACCGACTGGTTTACACCTTTAGGTATCAACGTAGGCTGGTTGGCAGGCAAGTTGAAAGGCAAGGCAAGAATAGAAACCCTGGAACAGCTTGCGTTGGGTAATATTCAAATGCTGGTCGGTACTCATGCAATGTTCCAAGAACAAGTAGAGTATAAGAACCTTGCAATGGTGATTGTTGATGAACAACATCGTTTTGGTGTGCATCAACGTTTGGCGTTGCGTAAAAAAGGTGAAAAGCTTGGCAAATACCCACATCAACTGATAATGACCGCAACGCCTATTCCGCGAACGTTAGCAATGACCGCTTATGCTGATTTAGACACCTCTGTTATCGATGAATTGCCTCCAGGAAGAACACCGGTAACAACGGTAGTTTTACCTGATAGCAGACGTGGTGATGTCATTGAGCGTGTTCGTAAAGTAGCTGTTGAGCAAAAACGCCAAATATATTGGGTATGTACACTTATTGATGAATCAGAAGTATTGCAATGCCAAGCGGCTGAGGATGCAGCAGTTGCATTGAGAACCACCTTAACAGAGTTAAAGGTTGGACTGGTTCACGGGCGCTTAAAAGCCACTGAAAAACAACAAGTCATGGACGATTTTAAACAAGGCAAGCTTGATTTGTTAGTGGCCACTACCGTGATTGAAGTCGGTGTTGATGTTCCCAATGCTAGCTTAATGATTGTTGAAAACCCAGAACGTTTAGGCTTAGCCCAATTGCATCAGTTGCGTGGACGAGTGGGCCGTGGCTCGGTAGAAAGTCATTGTGTATTAATGTATTCAGGTCCGCTATCCAAAACTGCCAATAAACGTCTAGGTGTTCTACGTGAATCAACTGACGGCTTTTATATTGCTGAAAAAGACTTGGAAATTCGTGGCCCAGGTGAAATGTTAGGGACTAAACAAACCGGCATAGCCGACTTGAAAATCGCGGATTTAATACGTGATGCAGCGCTTATCCCAGATATAAAAAATATGGCTGAATACGTATGGCGCGAATATCCAAGTAACTCTCAAGCACTTATTGGTCGCTGGCTAGCATATAAAGAGGAGTATGGGAATGCGTGATCAAAATGGGTCTATTAATGCTCAAAGTGGGCAAGATAGTGGTATGGGAATAGTCATTCTTATACAGGATCGTGACCGCATATCTCCTCAAGAGGATGCAAAAAAGCTATCTGCTGAAACCGGTTACCCTATCGTAAAGCGGGGCTTGAACGATGCTCAAATAAAATCAAAAAAGCCGTCATCAAAACATAAGAAACCACATACCAACGCACAAAAAATGGCAAAACGGAGCACGAAAAGCGATAGCGCTGTTGCCAACATTGATATTGATAGCCAGTGGCAACTCGTCTACACATCCGACGGTCTTGCCCTGCGTTTGAGCAATGAGCCAAGTTGGGGAGATATTATAGTTGATTTCAATTCAGCCGCGCTTGATTATCGCAAGCAAAATGGTGGTGGGCGCAATGAAGCGCTAGCTAAAGCAATTGGTATAAAAGGTAAAGATTCACTGTCAGTAATTGATTGCACTGCAGGAATGGGTAACGACAGTTTTGTTATGGCAAGTGTTGGTGCTCATGTCATCATGGTAGAGCGCAGTCCGATTATCGCCGCGCTGTTAGAGGATGCGCTAAACCGTATTGAAGCTGTTCCTGAATTATTTGAAAGACTATCGCTAGTAAAAACCGATGCGACAGACTATATTTTGAAGCAGGGTGCGAAAAAAGATGCTAAACCGTTGGCTGACGTTATTTATCTTGACCCCATGTTTCCGCACAAAAAAAAGTCAGCTCTGGTGAAGAAAGAAATGCGCGCATTCCAACAGTTGTTAGGTGCAGATATCGACAGTGCCCAATTGTTGGACGCAGCACTGAACCATGCCGGTAGTCGGGTCGTGGTTAAAAGACCCGGTTCGGCGGAACCGATTGAGCTAGTGTGTGGACGTAAACCAGACACCGCGATTGAATCAAAAAAACACAGATTTGATGTGTATATACTACACTGATACTCTGAAACAAATAATCGTAAGTTGCCTTTATGCGAGTAAGAATACTCTAATATAGACACACAATAGAATAACAAGGAGTGACCATGATTGAAGTAGGCGGCACATTACCAGAAGCGATATTTAGTATCTTAAAAGATGGTGAAATAAAAAATCCTCATACAGGTACTTTGTTTAGCGAAAAGAAAGTTGTCATATTTGCGGTTCCGGGCGCATACACTCCCACTTGCTCAGTAGCGCATCTTCCAGGATACGTTGCATTAGCTGATAAAATTAAAGCGAAAGGCGTCGATGCCATTATTTGTATCTCGGTGAATGATGCTTTTGTTATGGACGCTTGGGGTAAGTCACAAAATGCTAACGAAATCATGATGTTAGCAGACGGTAACGGTACTTTTTCTCAATTGATTGGTCTCGATATGGACACTGACGAGTTTGGTGGCATTCGTTCAATTCGTTACAGCATGATTGTTGAAGATGGTGTTGTTCGCGTACTTAATGTTGAAGACCCCGGTCGTTTTGAAGTCAGTGATGCTGAAACTATATTGAAGCAACTGTAAGCAATATTTCACTAAAGCGAACGCATTTAGTAAAACACAAGCGAGTAAAACGAGCCATCTAGTTGATGGCTTGTGATTAAACAGTGATAATGTTCTGTTTTCATAACAATGAGTAGTAACGTGACCAAAACAGAAGTTATTGTAATAGGTGCTGGCGCAGCAGGTCTATTTTGCGCAACTGAAGCGGGTAAACGAGGTCGTAAGGTCATTGTTTTTGATCATGCAAAACGACTCGGTGGTAAGATCCTCATGAGTGGAGGCGGTCGTTGCAACTTTACTAATACGTATACTTCGCACGAAAATTTTCTATCTCAAAATCCGCATTTTTGTAAGTCCGCACTAAGCCAATATACACAATGGGATTTTATCTCATTGGTGAACGAATATGGCATTAAGCATCACGAAAAAACACTCGGCCAACTTTTTTGTGATGACAGCGCTAAAGATATCGTCGATTTGCTCTTGACCGAATGCAAAAAAGCCAATGTTGATATTAAGAACCGAACAGAAATTATCGACATAGAATACGTCGAAAATCGCTATATAGTGAATACCAACCAAGGTGTTTTCAGCACTGAGTCATTGGTCATTGCAACGGGTGGCTTGAGTATGCCAAAGTTAGGCGCAACTCCGTTCGGCTACAGAGTTGCTGAACAGTTTGGCTTGCCCATTATCCCAACAAAAGCGGCCCTTGTGCCATTTACGTTGCAGGAACATGACAAGGCGGTAATAGGCGAGCTCAGCGGTATTTCAGTTGATGCTAATGCAAGTTGCAACAACACCAATTTCAATGAAAGTATTTTGTTTACTCATCGTGGTTTAAGTGGTCCCGCAGTGCTGCAAATCTCGAGTTTTTGGGACCCAGGACAAGAGGTGGAATTTGACCTTTTTCCAAACGCTGATTTGTTCCAAGATTTATTTGAGCAACAGCAGTCAAATCCAGAAATACAACTTTCTACAGCACTTGGAAAACATTATTCAAAACGCTTTGTACAAGCGGCTATTGCGTATTTTGAATTAGACAATAAGCCGCTTAAGCAATACAACGCTAAACAGTTGCAAAGCGCAGCCGACGCTTTTACGCAGTGGCGAATTAAACCAAATGGAACTGAGGGCTACCGCACTGCAGAGGTCACACTGGGCGGCGTTGACACTGACTATGTTTCATCAAAAAACATGCAAGTTAAGGGTCAACAAGGATTGTACTTTATAGGTGAAGTACTTGATGTAACTGGCTGGCTAGGTGGTTATAATTTTCAGTGGGCTTGGTCTAGCGGTTGGGCTGCGGGGCAGGTGGCATGAGTGATTTATTAGATGGTAAATGGATAAAATTCGAGTTAAATGGATAAAAATCCTCATAGCAATCTAAAACTTAATTGATTCAGTCAGCACTCAACCTTAAATTTGAAGTATTTAGCGTTGGTTAACCATGCAAAGGGCTTTCGGCGGGTTCCGAGAAAAGCGGACATCTATCCGCGCACCTTAATCAATATCAAATGGACTTATTGCGCCTAACGAACGTTGACCAATCACATGCTTTGTTACGTCAGAATTCTTAACCGCAAGCTAATGCTGTGCTATGCAGGTGATGTCGACAGAAATGCCCATCATAAGGGTGTTCACAACGTGTCGTTGAGGGGAATAAGTATTGCCACTTTAATTCCTTAACAGCATTTGGGTACTTTCTAGCTAAACTTGCCGGCAAACTTGTCATTAACACAATGGCGCATAGCGCTGAATTCTGGGTGGATGATGTTACTTCTCGATTTACCGCGAGGTGAGTCAGGAATGTTGTCACCTCTTGCTCGCCGAGGTTTTTTGGATGCCGTTTTTGATTAAATAGAATGAATCGCTTTATCCATAACAGATACGTAAGCTCGATTTGTATTAAATAGTGCTTTGTTCTCATGACATGTCGAATACTTTCTAAAAATGGTGAATTAGTCATTTATGACTCCTTTGTTATTGAGTGTGGTTACTGAACATGTTCAGTAAACCGCATTTTACAAAAGAGACAATTGTCCTACAGGCCAGATAATTCGTGCACTTAGAATGGGTATGGTTACCTTGCTGACCGACCGAGCCATAAATTACATAAAAAACATATACTTGATTTATTTTATAGATTAATCGTAACGATTTTTGTAAAAAATAATCTATTTACTGATGAAACTTTACAAAAACGTGATGGCACTGCTACCAGTCAACAACACAAACAATTGTATGTAATTAAACATATTGCTCCTATATTCTACATATACTTTAGTTTTCGGTTATCAAAAGCTGGCATTGTTCCCTCCAGCACGTCGACCACTTTATTGTTAATTAAGCGACTCTCAATTGCTCCCGAAGTATAAGTAATATTGTGGCTGTCGATGCGATTAAATTCGCAGTGAATTATTTGCTCTGCATCGCAAACGACTGCTAAGTTGGGATTATGGGTTACCATCATTATTTGACGTTTTTTCTTTGCTTCAGTCAAAACAGGTACTAGCAAACTAACGATAGTTTCATTGTCTAAATTTTCTTCAGGCTGATCTAAGATGATGGGTTTGTTGCCTTTATCAACCAGTAGATAGAAAATTAACAGCAGAGCTCCTCTTTGCCCAGGTGATAATTGACCTATTTGCGCATCTTGGAACATCAAAGTGTATCTTGGATCTAAGTACTCTAACCCAAATATTAAGTCATAAACTTCGTTGGATGTGCGGTCTTTCCTCAATAAGGATTCTACACCAGGTAATTTTGAAACCACTTCAAGTTTGTCATGTAATTCTTGAACAAATTCCAATAGAGACTGCTTACTACTTATATCATGTTTATCCATCATATCTTTTAGTACTGATAAACTCTCACTATCTCCTCTAAATTCACTGGTATTTTGTTTTACCAGTGCAAACAACTTAGTATAGATAAGTTCAGGGGTGCTTTTTATCTCTGATTTAAATTGTAGTTTATATTCGTCACGAATTAGGGCGTTATTTTGGATTAGTTCTTGAACGGGTCTAAAGAGCGCTTCTCTACTGATACGTTGTTCATCTAATCGATCAAAAATTTGCTCGGTAATAGCTATCCGCTCGGCTTGTAAGGCAACTCTATTGACTGGCAAATCTTCTAACTGTGCTAATCTATACTTCAAGCCATCTAATGTGTCAGGCTGATCTTTTGAACCGATTATTCCAACCTCTTTTTCTTGCCAAACTTTCAATAACTCTAAATATTTTTGATAACTCTGTTGTGGTCCATTTAATTTAGCATTAAGTGGAGTTCTTTTATCTATTAGAGAATCTTTATCGAGATCAAGAGTTTGATTAATTTCTTCAATCTCTCGACTTCGAGTAGAAATATGCAAATCAATTATCTCTAGATCTTTCTCTTTTATTTCAAATGAAATTAACGTTTCTATATCTATCCCTAAAGCTAAAACATCACTAAGATAATCAGTCTTAAATTGAGTAATCGATCGTTTAACAACCTCAATTCCTTCTTTTATATTTAAATGAGCTTTATTCTTTAAAGCAAGTTGAGTCAATTCAACCTTATTAGCTTCCCGTTGAATATCAATTGCCTCGATATTACGAGTAATATCTGATAATTCAGCAGAGGCAACTTGTTGTTCTCTGGATAGCTGACTAGTCGGCTCAGGGACTTCCTTAGGTTTAACATTCGTATGCTCTTGAAGCAATCTACTCTTTTGAGCTAGTTGTTCATTGACTGCTTTGCGTGTTTCGTCAGACATTTGGCCTTCAACAGATGATATCTGACGATTTAGCTTATGTAATCTCCCCCTTAAACTATCAAAATTACTTCTCAATGCGCTTTCTTGTTGGTCGATAAGTTGATCAAAATTATGAGCGCCGAGTCTAGTACCGTCATCAGCGTGAGAAAAAATTACAGACCTCAGCTCTTTCTCAAAAGCATCGGATTTTCCTGAAACATGCGCATTACACAACTCTTCGAAATGACCTTGTGGTATGTATTTAACATATTCAACATTTTCTGTTGCAGGATTTTCATTTAGATTCTTTTCTAAAACCTCTCCATCTTCCCATATAGCTTTGGCAACAAAATGTTTAGCAGGCTCACCAGTTTTACCTCTAAATCGATTTTGTTTGAGAAAAGAAAAATGATGGCTTTGCTTTGAGTTTCCTAATAACGCGGTAATGTCAGCTAAAGCACTTTTTCCACTCCCTTTATTCCCGATAATGGCAACCAAATCATGATTCAAAATTATATCTGTTTGGTCTAGCCAGCTTTCATTAAAGGTTGATAACGGCTCTTTATTTACCTCTAATTTATTTATGAAAATGCTTCTATTTTCCTGTACTACTTGAACTTTGGGAGGGAATTCCCCGAGAAAAGAACGTTTGACGGGTTCTTTGATGGCCTGTTGTAAGCCTTGGAAAGTAGGATTAGCTTTGATCCAAGTAATTTTATCCGATGGATAATCACCGTAACCTCTGCGATCGTTATTACCTTTCATACCGACAAACTGATGAGCATCACTACCGGAAACCGCTAACCTAGGAATATTACCTAGGGCCCTTTGGAAATTTACAATCCAATTCTTATTTGCTTCGGTTTTGACGCCATTAAAAGCTGCCCAAAGGTCGGCGTCTCTAGATTCGAAAATAGGAGATATTTCAAAGAGTCCTAATACATAAGCGTAATGATCTTGCCATTTTACAGCGGCTAAGCCATCGTTTGTGCTAAAAGGCATAAAACCTATAGCCATATCATTTGGGACACCCTTCAATGCTGTTTTATAGCTTTCACACGTTATTTCTGCAATGGTAGAACCCGCCAACAGAGCTTTTTTTTCGTCCCTCTCTATGTCCGCTTTTTTGAAACCCTTAGACTGTAAGAGGTCTTCCCCAACTTCGCGTGCATAGCACTTTAACGCGTGGTCTGACAAAGGTCGTTCAATAAGGGCGATTTTCAATCCTGATTGAAAATCGCGTAAAACTTGATCATCGACCTCATTGGAAAAAAGTACA
>Ga0307930_1000364_pt1 | contig 35840 bp, 28 predicted proteins | sample OrgLakmetageno46_FD_203161 | JGI IMG/M metagenome (GOLD analysis project Ga0307930, IMG submission 203161) | Saline water microbial communities from Organic Lake, Antarctica - #46 | ecosystem: Environmental > Aquatic > Non-marine Saline and Alkaline > Saline | place: Antarctica: Organic Lake...
CTCCTGTAGGCGGCTCCACCATTGGCGGGTACAGCACAGCCCACGTGGTGCACGAAAAGTTTGCGATCAAAATCCCTTCGGAATACCCACTCGCGAGCGCGGGGCCCGTCATGTGCGCTGGCGTTACCCTCTTCGACCCGCTGCGCCGCTACGGCACCAAGGAAGGCACGAAAGTGGGCATCGTAGGCGTGGGCGGGCTCGGCACGATGGGCATCAAAATTGCCAAGGCCCTCGGGGCGGAAGTCACTGCCATTTCCCGCGGTCCCAGCAAGGAGGCCTACTGCCGCTCGGCTGGTGCCGACCACTTCATCAGCTCCACGGACGCCGCCGCGATGAAAGCAGCGCGCGGCACGCTGGACCTCATCATGAACACCATCAGCGCCAACCACGACTACGACGTGTACACTCAGCTCCTGGCGCCGGGCCCCAATGGGAAGCACATCATCTTGGGCCTCAACAACGCGCTGGGCGCCGCCATGCTGGTGGACAAAATTACCTTTGGCCGGTCCCGCGTGAAGATGTCGGGAATCGGGAGCATCGAGGCCACGCAAGCAGTGATCGACTTGTGCGCCAAGAACAACATTCAGCCGGAGATCAAAATGGTGCGCGCCGACGAAATCAACTCGGTGTACGAAGCCCTGGAAAACGGCAACGACGCGGGGATTCGGCACGTGATTGACATTGAAGGGTCCCTCACCGAAGCGGCCTTTGAAGAGTGCAAAGCCGAGCGGCCCAAGTTTGACTCCAAGGACACGGACCCGGGCATGACCACTGCGGGGCTCTTGAGCGAGGCTGCGGGCATGTTTTTCCGAGGGAAGTGGTAAAGAACGCGACATGCATGTATTCGACGAGCAAGTCGGTCGATACGTATAGCAGGGAACCAGTGTCCTTCGGTCGTGCTATAAATTTCCTGCGAGTGGGCAATGGGAAATGCCCGTTGCCCGTTGCGCGTTGGGCCTTAATTGCGAACTTGAACTCTAACTAATACGAACCCAAATGACACAGAACACAGAAGCAAATACCGCGGGAATAATTGTACGTGCGTGTGTTGCGCGCAAGTTAAAATCGCAACGGGGGTAGTGTCTAGAGGGCAGGAAGACCAGCACCAACTGGTAGCTAATGGGGCGTTCACTTCTGAAAATTCACCCTTTTTGGCCACAGTGCCACAGTATACGCAAATCGCAACGGGATTCCCCCTAGCCCCTAAGCCTAAGCCCTAACCGAGCTCATAGGGCCAGGACCCCGGGCCCCGAAATTTTGACCGCATCGAAGGGGAATCCCACTACGAAGAACCGCGTTACTCAATTGAATTTAGAGTCCAGAATGGCCAAAACCGCTTGAAATTTATAGCGCAGCAGGGCTGTATTTGCTAATTGAAAGGAGCTCCGAAATTTAATCTTTCATATCCAATCAAGGGATAAATTTTGTGGATTTACGGCACAAGACCACACAATGCATGGCATATGGGGTTCGCGCTTAGAATTTAGTTGGTTGTGACATATTTTCGCCGCATAAGAGCCAAAAAAGCTCAAAGTTACCGCTTTTGCGAAAAGTGACCCCCTGTAGCTGCCGGTTAGTCGGAAGCATATCACTTCCACCACCCTCTAAAGTGGAAACTGTTCATGAAATAATCTTGAAACCCAAGTCGTTTCTGCGTCTGTTTCCGCATTGAAGAATTGAAGAGAGCACGCCGTTGTCTAGTCTCCTGGGCACACCGCGCCAGGAACCTCCGCTTCTCCTCTGGTATAATTCTGGTGTGCACCGAGGTGGCCGTAGCTGCGGTTTTACAATGTCGAAAGGCGCCTTCGTGACGAGCTTCAGCCTGCCAGCGCGGTCCTGTGCCAGAATTTTTCCCTCCGAAAATTTGATCGCTTTTCTGCCGTCGTCCACGAGGCCGAACTACATCAGATGCCGTTCTAGAGATCTGCCATAAGTCATCTCTTGACCGCCCGCTATCCTCGGCTCGTGTATACCCACGAAAGCACAAGCCTTTTGGGTAGCCTTAATTGCTAATTCTCCTTTGTCGAACACAGCATCAGCAAACTCGAGCTCAAGCAGCAAAAAGAGCAGAAGTGGAGGTCTAACGTCGCGCGGTGTTGGTGGTGTCTGGGCACTAAGAGTCCTGGGGTCTATATCTATATCTCCCCACCTCACGAATTCGGATTGTGTGACAAGGTTGCAATTCACGTCCACGTGTGATTCACGCGCTAGGGCTGTAAATTAAATTCACGTATGGTCTATTCTTAGTATTAGTATTGAGTAGCCGCTTCCGGTGGAGTTTAAGGATTGGTGCACCAAAGCAGAGGACAGGGCAAAGTGGAGATCGCGTACGCGTACGCGTACGTACACGAAGCCTTTTGCCTCCTTCGGAGAATTGATCCTAGATGGTTATTGGGATTAGAGAGATACACATTCCATTTCACGCAAAAGGACGTTCAACTCATTCAGACTTGTTTTGGAGGTCTTATCAATACGGAGCTATCTGCTATTAGTCATGAGATATCTTTGCAATTGGGGATTTCTATATAATATAATCCAATCTAGTCGAATTCTATCAGACCACACTGAACCTGCGCGTAATGCTTAGTCGAGTGACACCCCATCATTCTGCTGTTGTTTTCTTTTTCCGCATATAGTACATCTGTTGTTGTCCCCCTGTTTGAATGAGCTCGAATCGTCGTCGTCCCCCTGTTCGGATGAGCTCGTATCAACTTCAGAGGTGCTGTCTTCCAATACTTTTTCTCCATTCCCTTCCGCTTCCAATCGTTTCTTTTCCTTGTTTCGTTGTATTCGCATCTTGTTGTAATGGCTTGCAAATTGAATGGTTGTTTTGTGTTGCAGCAATGGTGGGTCCATGTCTTTGTCTAATGCTAGGCACTTCTTCCACCGCGCTGTTTTGTGTTTTGTCTGCAAAGAATATTTATGATTGAATTGCAAGGTTATCTGGCAAGATGCGCAAGCATTCGACTGACACAACAAGGAAATGGAAAGTGCACGCTTAAATTCATTCGACGCAAGAATTGAATGTCTTCAACAATCTCTTCTGTTGAAAGAGCCAATGCATCAGTAATTACCAACTTGCGAAGGATGTGGAACCTGCCATTTTCTTCTGCAGTCCAATGCCGTGGATTGTTGGATGTATATGCCGCCTGATTAGGCAAGCACAAAAAGGAAGCTTATCAGCACACTGTCTTATGATGAAACGTAGTAGAATTTTAATAACAGGGTCATGATCCCCACCGGGTACCTTCGGTTGTTTTCCGGTTCCGTTAGGCATTGTATTTGCGCCGGTTCCTTCAGTTCCGCTAGGTCGTGCAGTTGTGTTTCCAACGTTGCCCATTTGTGAGGCAACGCCTCCGGAATTTTGGTCAGCTGCATGAGATATACCGGGTACCTTGCGTTGGCTTTTAGTGCCGCTAGGTGTAGTATTTGCGCGTGTTCCTTCGATTCCACTTGCAGTACTGTTTCCAGCTTCGCCCATCTGTGAGAACGTGTTACATTTATCGCCAGATGTGACATTTTCTCCGACAACGCCTGGTAGGGTGGGGACATTGACTCCAGGGGTCTTGGGCATTGGCGTTGTTGATGATGATGATGATGAGCATTTAGACATCTGAGGGCCTGCTGGTGGCGCCGGCTCCAGCGAGAGGCATGCATTGCTAACGTGGGAGCCATAACCAGCCTCCGGAGTGAGCATTACAACCTCTGTGTGTTAAGTCGCCTTTTTACTGCACGTTGACGCTAAGTATGCGAAAGCAGCTGCAACCCGCAACCAGTAAGTTGTTATATTGTTGCGAGAAGTCATAGTATGCCTACCCTCACAATCATCAAGAAATCATACCGCTACTGTAGGCATACTATGACTTCTCCCAATAATGTTGGGGTAGCTACGGTAGATAAAAGCAAATTAGCTCAAACTAAGAAGCTAATCAAGCACACGTGCCCGAGTGGCCATGGAAGTGATGATAGCGAATCAAAGCCCGAAGGGGCGGCATTAGTAGAAGACCAACAGGCAGAGATAAATAATGAGTTAGGAACGCAGCGCAAGCTGTAGTATAGTACGTAAGTAGGGCCAGAGTAGTTGAAACAGGAAAATCGTGGAGAAACGAAGCTTAGGACAGAGGGGGGGCAATAAAAGAAAGAGTTGAATTCGGCGAAGTAGTCGTTGGCTCTGAAACATTTCAGCGACTTTTGACTTCTCTTCGAAGTTCATTTATGAGGACAGCATCGTAGCTTCATCAAATCTTTTGCGCTCAGCGCCGGCATTGGGTCTATATAAAACTACAACTACGCCGGTGCGCGCTTCAAGATCCTTCTTCCTGATTTGTTGCTGCCGTGTTCTTTGGCGCTACATCTTTGAGGAAACTTTTGAGTATCTTGCTGGGGGAGCTAGATTCGTGAGGTTCCCACGCTTGTTTGGAGGCAAGGAGGGCTCCGGGTACATCCTTGACACCTACATAGTTCAGCTACGAAGGCATTTTTTAATTGAACTTTATCATCTTTAGATATATAATTTTTCCTACTGCTGTTTGCCTCGTGCGATCTTATCCAGATCCGGTGCTTGCGGGGAAAACATTGAAATGCCACCCTGAGCGTGGAGCGCCCGTCATCTCAGCCTCTCTCTCACCTCGTATGCATATACGCGAGCCGCAATCGAAGGAATAATCTTCTTGAAGTCGTTCTAGCATGGTCTATAGTGTCACGGCTGGTGCAACGATTGGCGTGATCTTTTGACGTGTTGTGACGGCATTACATAGTAATAAATTCACGCTATGATGCCCACATTTCTTATGTCCCAGGCAGGATAAGTCCGCAGGGATCACATTCGAACTTCTGAAAACGATTTCATAATTTTTCGAGCCGCTCGAGGACCTTGAGGAGGTGTTATCGGGATACTGCGAGCGAATCAACGTGTATGACCGCTTCGACGTTGGCCACAAATAGGCGGGAAACTACGGGTGGCTTGCTACGATGACCAAAATCCAGTGCTTAATTCACAAGGTTGATAGCAAGTTTACCAATGATTTGAATACAAGGCACTTTGACGGAAACATCGGCCACTTCAAGGGGCGAGAAGCGTGATCGACCACCCTCGTGAGCTGCGTCAACGCCACCGTCACCATTGTAAATATGCACCTCGGAGAGACAGACGCCGCGACCACTGAACTCGGCGATGCCTCATCGGGTGCAGCTAGGAAACCTACGGATATTATGTAAGAGAGGGGCTTGTTTGGTTGCGATTGAGCCATGTAACGAAGCGGAGTGATCAAAATTGGGGTTGTCGGTGGTGCACGGGTGGAGTACAGGGGGTGATCGAAATTGACTAATTTGAGCACCAAGATCGGCCTTAAATTTAATTCTGAGACCGCTAAAAGTACCGCAAGGTCCTAATTACCCCCAAAACGATATATTAGGGCCCTCTAGGCCATTGGTTTGAGCCCGCGAGAATTAAAATGGCATAGAATTTTCTTTAATTGCCCCCCCTCTCCCCCTCTGTAGTACAGACACAGACTTTTGAGACAGGCCCCGAAGGGCCGGAATTAGAAGGCTAACAGGTAGAGAAGAAAAGCAAAGCAGCGCAAACTAAACCTAAAAAGACAATCAGGCGCACATGCCCGAGTGGCCATGGAAGTGGTGATAGCGGTCCAAAGTGGAACGCTCCTCCGTGCTCTGAAAGGGGGGGCTGTTTCGCATGGTAGAAACTAAACAGAATTCTAGCTTCGAAAGAACGTTTCGTTTCTCGTGAAACACACGCGGAGTGCGCTGGGTTGCTTTTGTTTCCATTCCAGAAACGAAACATCGGAATTCGCCACGCTCTTTCCGAAAATTCCCCCGATTTCACCCCCGAGAGCAGGCAAAGATCGACATTACCGCCCACGACTCCACAGGGCCGTATTCTATTTTGCTAATTACGCGATTTTTTAGTGCATATTTGTGCTGGTTCGGAAGATTATATGATTTCATATACCAACAAGCAGCTCCCTCCCAGGAAGTCGAAGTAGACGAAGTGCGGATCCTCGACCTGCGGACGAAGCCGGAGAAACGGGACTCGGTAACTTCATGTTTCGTTTCTCGAAAGAAGAAACGCCCAGGTGAAGGCGCTGGACTGTTTCGAGATACAAAACGCCGGCGAAAATGTTGTTCCGTTTCTTTTATTTCTTCAACGACGTGTTTCAGCTCTGGCCCTAAAAAGAGGCGTATCAGGCGCACATGCCCGAGCGGCCATAGAAGTGATGATAGCGGATAGCGGTCCAAAGTGGCACGCCCCTCCGTGCTCTGAGAGTGCTGGTCAAAAAAAGAATTTCCGCCCGCAGAGGAAAGGACTACAAGGAAGTTCCATTAGACGATCCAGGATGAGTGTATTTTTAAACTTATTTGCATAATCATGCCGTGTCGGTGTTGCTTTCTTAATCAGGAGTGCAATAAGGGGATAAGTTCTTAAGTACAGCAGAATTCTTTATTGAGCTAAACAGGCACTTTAGCTGATGTTTATCTCCAGCACATACAGTAAGTACTCTGAATCTCTGGATAGGTATGGAATTATCTCTGTGTATATCTTCAATTTACGTCTAATTATCATGCCGTATAGCATGGGCTGCACAGGGGCAGTAGAAAGAAAATATATAACAGACATGTTTTACGCACATTTCATCGTTACTTCAATATTTCGGTGGTCCCATATGCCTCCTTCCGAGAATTGATCCTACAGGGTTCATGAGAGTAAAGATGAACATTGCATTACGCAAAAGGACAATCAGCCCAGTCAGACTTGTTCTGGAAGATTCATCAAAACATAGCTTTATTCTGTTTGTTGTTGTTTCTTTGTAATTGGGGAGTATAATCCAATCAAGAGGCCAAGAGGTGAGCAAAAAAAACACTTGGCCAATGAGAGGGCCACTTCCTAGAGATGCTCCGATTTCGACCACCCAACCTGGCCTGGTGATGGGCAGTCCCCATTTCCATATCGAGCCCCCCTCACCGGGGGCGATGGAGATACCGAAATGCCGCTCTGGAATTGTCTGTTGAGTGATCTTCTTAAGTATATACGGGGATGGCCAACCCCTCCCTGGGGTGAGCTGGTAAATGACCTGCTTTTTTCTGAGCCCCAGAGGGGGGGGGTTAGTAAGATACAGACAGGGTGCCATCTAGACGGCGTATATAGAGTGCCCCAGTGTAGACTGAAATCCGGGCTCGGGTTTGGTGCTTTTTTAAGGCTGGACGCCAAAAAACCATCCCCCCGCCCCACCCCCACGTCGGCGCATGATCGGATTGCTCATTTCTTGGGTGGTCCAGGGGTCAAGTACTGAGCTCAATAAGGTCGGGGTCATGGCTTTGGTTCGAGCACTCGGATAAACTTTTATTTTTTCTTCGCAGGATCTTCACGAAAATGGTCTTATGCTCATTTTCTTACCAACACGGAACCAGTTGACACACAACTAGAACAGCAAGCGAGAAAACCCACCTGCTGCTCCTGATAATAAAAGCGGGTGTGTAGTTGCCCTGTAATTTACACTCAGCTCCTCGACTTGTTTGGAGCAAAGGCGCCAGTCGGAGCCTTCGTAAACCTTCGCTCACGTGTGTTGACATAGCACCAGCAATAAATCGTGACGCGCAATTCCTGCTTGATATGGTTCTATAGATAAATACACCCACACGGGAGCCTTTCCCTACGGCAGTCTTTGTCGTGCTGAGGTGGCGCGGGATTTTCTTTGTCTCGACGTAATCCTTCCCTAGCTAGCGGTGCCGCTGTGGCGGTGCTCACGGCCATTAGCCATGGGTGCGCATCTCTTTCCTTGTGTACCTACGGTAAGCCCTGATCTCGCCACTAGAATCGCAAAATTAACTGCAGGGGCCCTAGTTCTTGCTGGGTGGGTCTGGGGTCGCCTGCGCGGTAAAGATGTTGGCCTTTAACAGACAAATAGCGGCCTTGTTGATGAAGGGTGCTTAGGAGCGGGCCTCTCTGGCTTTCTGCTGACATCACTATAAAGTGGCTTAATTCAGTGTTATCAGTATGGCGGGGAATTGCGTTTCCGCGCGATTTCCGCGCGATTCACGTGAACATCCGTACCTGGTTGTGCGATGTGCGCGAAATTACCTCCTATATCCAATTTTCTTGCTTTGGCAGTGCCGGGGCATTTGAAAGCTAATTTATATTATAATCTTAATTATAATCAGTGCCTTCCTTTGTTCCAGAAACTGGGTTCTTAAAATAGCGCGGAGTCGCCTTCTAGTTCTTCTTCTTGTATGTACACGCGCTTTACTCCTCACTAAATTACTTGGCCCACTTAATTTCAGCTCCTAAGCAGCTCGGCCCTCCGTGGCGCACGCGAGCCGCTGCGAGCCGTTGGCGCATCTCCACCTCCACGGCATGCAGGGTACTGCCAGGAGAAGCGCATCCTGCTACATTCCAACGCTCTGCGGGGTCCCTGTCTAAGCAGAACAGCGCCAAATGGCCCTCCAAATTTCGCTGCGCTGGGTTGAAGCTTCGTACTAATTTCCATGTTATCGTTTTTGTAGTTCTTGTCGTCCCAGCCGTACTTTCTCTTGTAGGGGGCGTTGCCTTAGCAGCTTCAGCACTAGCAGCTGCCGTGGGACTAGTGCTGGCAGCAGCAGCACGATCAGGCAGGCGCGCCACCAGTGCTTCCACCGCCGTTTCGGGAGTGGTCAAGCCCGCGTAGTGCATGCGGTAAACGTGGTTTCCGACGATGGGCCAGAGGCGGCCCGCAGACCCATGCTTGCTGTCACCGTCCAGGACGTGGTCAAAAGTGACAAAGTAGGTCTCGTCGTCGTCGTGGGCTCTCGCAGGGTCACTCGAATCTGCCTTAATCTCTTTCACCTTTTCCCTGTATTCTGCAAGCAGGTCGCGCCCGGGAAGTTGGTTTAGCTCTTGCTCCTTCGAATTGTCTCCTTGGCTGCTGTCGATGCCCGCGAGCCCGAGCAATGTCGGCATGAGGTCTAAGTGGCTGGTGGGGCGGCTCCGGCCTACTGCTTGCTCCGGCGATTCACTGGTGTGAGCTCCATCCGTGCCACAGGAAGAAGGGGAAGCGCCACGGTTGCCTGGGACATTATCCTTTCCACTAGCTGCTCCTGACCTGAGCCACGGCACCTTGAGGAGCAGTGGCACTCGCAAAGCTTCTTCAAAGGCGCCGTACCATTTCTGGTGCAGCCCCCCGTGGGCCCCCAGCAGCTCTCCGTGGTCCGCGGTGAAGCAAACCCCCGTGGTCGCCAGCTCCTGCGTGGCCGCCAAGCTCTGCTCCAGCGCGTCCAGGAGCTGGCCGAGGTGGTGGTCGGCGCGGCGCAGCAGGGTGGCGTAGGTCAAGCGGTACGACCTGGCGCGCCACTCGTAGACCCGGCGAATCACCCACGCGGGGCCGTAGGCCGTCGGGTACTGGGCGCGGTACTGCGCTATCACCGGCGCTTCGCGGGGTTGACAAGGAGGAGGAGGGGACGCCTTGCTGCCGCTGGTGCTGCTCTCTGTACTGACACTGCCTGCACTCATAGACTCGCCCAACAGCGCGCTCGTCAAATTCCCACCCACATCTAGAGTGTCACCTTCTTCCTTCGCTTGCTCGTTGACGGCGTCTTGTGCATCGGTCAAGTGAGGATGGGCCTCATCAGAGCATGTCTCCGGGTAGTCATGGTCGCTCGGGCCCGGGCCTGGGTCGTCAATCTCGTCGCAGTTCAAAGAAACCCGCTTCAAACCCTTCCAGGCTACTGCTGCCGCGGCGGCCACCACCGCTGCCGCAAGCGCCACTGCCTGCGCTGGAGGGCGGCTGCCTCCCCCACCTCCTGTGCTGCCACTGCTACTCCTGCCACAGCGGCCATGATGCCCTGCGGTCTGAGCTGCCCTACGAAGCACCCAGCTGGCACCGCCAACCGCTGCCGCAGCCGAGGTCGCGAGCACCGCCAGCTGAGGCACCCACCACGACGGCCAAAAGACAATGTCGTGGGGGTTCACCAAGCACACCACGAGGAGGAACGGCTTCAGCGGGAGTGGCGGCAGCGATGATGGCGGCGCAGCGCTAGCAGCCTCTCCAGCAGTGGTCCTGGAAGTGACGGCAGCCGCTGCGCTTGCCGCTGCTGCTGCCACCTGCTCAGCGTGCGCGTCTTGCCGCTTCTGAAGCCACTCCACCGCTTGGGCCACGTACCCTGGATCACGCGCGAGGCCGCTGTTCTTGGGATTGGCCCCATGCGGCTCGGGCCCTCGCCACCCGCTGAAGCCGTAGGGCTCCAACCCGTCGGGCTGGTCGGGCGAAACGTGGCTCAAATGCCACTTGCCAATGTACACCTATAAAGGAAAGAATGCAGGAGGTTGGAATCCGATAATCAAAAGTGGAAAACGATTGATATAGTTCAGCCGAACCAATAACAGTCACTCGGTCGAGCCTGATAAAACAGCAGCGACGCGATTAAACCGCCCAACCATCCCTCCTCCTCCGCAGCCTCCCACACCTTCAGGAAATTACCGTCTCGTAGCCTGCGTCTCGGAAGCGGTGCCCCAGCGTGCGCGGGCCGTCCGGTTGGAGCCACACCATTTTCGGGTCGCCTGCCAGTTTCGCGAAACCGTCGGTTTGGCAGACGCCATGCTGCCACGGCGACAAGCCTGTAAACAGCGAGGCACGCGACGGCGTGCAGGCCACCGACGCGCAGCGGTGTTCTGGAAACGTGAAGGCTTCAGCGCTTAAGCGTGCATGGTTCGGCAGCCACTTTTCTCTGAACTTAGCCCAGCCTTGGGATTCAAAACCGCCCTCTCCTACATTGTAGAAGTCGTCCAAAGGTGAGAGGTAATAGGGCAATGCTTGAATGTTACGCTATCTGCAAATGTTGGAATTGAAGTCTGGTGCGTTGACACGATTTGAATGAACAGGGAGAAAATCGTCTTACCCCGTTCTTGGTCCGTGACGATCAGAACTATGTTCTTGCGCTGCTCGTACGCTGGAGCGGTCATTGGCACCATCGATTTTATTCTTAGAGACGCAGGTCAGCTTATATCAATAGATCTGCCACTTCGAGGTTATGACAACTTCTGGTAAAAATTGCAAGAATACTACGGTAGTCCATCCGCACTTCAATGACTCTACGCTAAATTCAACCTCTAGCTAGGTCAGACTGTGGCAAAATAATATCGACATCTCATGAAATTTGACGCCATTCAATGTAGCTGATGCCAATAGTTGCCAAGTTGATGCCGCAGCTATTAGTAGTAAGCGTGGCTTAGGACGGACCTTCTCATAAGTGTCTACTTCTTCGATGCATGCTTTTTTGATGTCAAAGATTTTACAGGGGTAAAATAAATATGATGGATCTTTCTGCTTCTTGCTTGCTTGCTTGATGTTTGATGTTTGATGTTTGATGCTTGATGGATGTTGTCTGTTGTCAGCTTGATTCTTGATGTTCCACCTTTTACCTTTCTAACAACTTCTTTGCTTTACCTTTTCTTCGACTACTATGAACGACTTCGCACATTTGCTTGACAGCAAACACCTTTGAGCACTTGTGTACAATTGCTCCTGATCTTATGAAAGCTAGTTTATCCCTAGCTTCTTTTCTATTCTGCAGTAGCAATGCATTCGAAGGACTCGTGCTGCCTTTCAGGAGGAGCGCTGTGACGCATCATCGCAAACAGCTTGGCCAACAGTGGGCTGTAGCAGAATCAACAGAAGCGACGACCTCAGGTGTCCTTTGTGGCTACTGCGGTCACCAGTTGGCGTCGAGAAACAAACTGTACCAACATTTTCGTTCGTCAACCTCATGTGGGGAACTAGCTCGAAGTGATGGCCTGGACCTTGAGCTGAGGCGACCGAAACAAAAGCGCAAAGTTATTTTGCTGGTGGGCTACGGCGTGGGCGTGGGCGGCGAATCGGCAGCTAGTGCAGTCACTGCAGCCCTCGAAAAATTAGAATCTCAGTCGAGTATCAAGTTGACTAGGTGCACGGACCATAAAAGTCGGTGCTCAGTTCTCTTTCAATCAGGCAGCGTGCCCGCTCTCGAAGATGTGTTTATCTACGGGAGCAACTGCAGGGACGATGAACTCGACTGCGGAGAGGCAAAGGCAGCATGGTTAAAATCTCTCAATGATGAACTTCTTTCTCAGGGCATCAATTGCCAAGTACACGATAGAGAATTCGTTCACCGCGATGATCAGAACATCAACGCTGAGATGAGCTGCACAGCTCGGGTATACGATTGTGTTCTACCATTTGGCTACATCAGTGACGAACCTCCTCCAACAGACGCAGCTAGCCTCAACTCACTGAGCTCTGAGGTCAAAACAGTATTACGTAGCTTGAGCTCACCGGTTACAGCGAAGAGTGGATATCGTCATCGTCGCTCTGCAGCACAGATTGCCCTCCGAGAACAACGGCGTTGGCACAACTTCTGTAACAGTCAAGCAGAACCGAGTGACGCTGCTGTGCAGCGAACCGTCGACCGATTTCACGTCTACGATGCAACAACCCAGCATCGCGGCGAGCCTAACATCATTCTCTTCCTTGGCGCCGGTCGTCGTCCTTTTCTACGCTTTCGTGTGAGCGCAGATGGCATCCTTGCAGGCCAAGTAGAACGGATGATAGGAACTTCTCTGTGCATCTTGCGAGGTCTTCTCCCCGCAGATTTTGCAACAGCTGCATTGGACCCTACTTTTTTGACAGAAGTACCAACCATACCTGAGGGACTGGTGACACTTGTTCGAGCACGCTACGACTGGAATTCTCACAAACAACCTATTTTCCGCAAGGCTATTCATGGCCAAACCCCAGAGACTAATTTTGCATCTTTCGAGGCAGCGCTCTTGGCTGACATAGCCGAGTCTGAAGCTGCCAGTGATGTTGCACTTCAACAGTGGATAGACGAAATGACCCACGTGACGTGCCCACGGATAGTCGGTTCTTTATCTCAGGTAAATTCAATTGGTAGGGACATTGGCGACGCCAAAGATGGCAATGATGTCCAATCACCACGGGTGGCTTGCCCTGCAGAGTATGTTGAGGTGCTTCGACTTTTGCGAGAGGCAGATGCTTCTGGCCTCTGGCCGAGCACTTCCCGCGCGCGGTCTCGAGTAGTGGTAGACGATACCCTAGGTGGGGGTTCAATGTCAGCGGCGTCACCAGAAGCCATAAATTGCAATGAAAGCCTTTACGAAGGCGCTTTGGCAGTAACACCCTCTCGAGCTAATGAACTCTTTCCAGACCTCGTCGAAGCAATTTTTGATTTAGAGCGTGCGATTGCGCCTGACCGCCAGGCATCGACCATGGTGGCCATCAATCGTCGCGCGACGTTTAGGCCTCACACCGACGCTGGTGCCGGCTTTGGGCAATCCAACTCGCTCATCGTTGGCCTGGGCGATTACGCGGGTGGAGAACTCGCGGTTGAGGGAACACCCGTTGACATTCGCTTTGCTCCTTGCACGTTTGACGGCTGGCGAGAGCGGCACTGGACCTTACCTTTCAGCGGCGAGCGCTTCAGCCTCGTGTGGTTCACTCCTGCGGCAGCATCAGTGCAGGAATCACCCACAGCTCGATATGCCACTCCACTCAGCAACACCTCATAAACTCGTGAAGGGCCTCTTGCTCTTGGTCCTCAAGACTGACACGTAGGGACAAGCGGTATTAGTAGTAGTCCGAGACACGGCCAACTCGCTATAAGCCAAGATACCTCTTGACCTTACGCACTTTATTGTTCCCGTGCTCTCTAGTCTCTAGTGCGAAATCATAACCTTACGCAGCAACCCGTTAAAGGATGAGGTATAACTATAAGATTTTGGTGGATGGAGTAAGGTATGCGGTATGCCCATGCCCGTATTCGGTATTCCGGCAGCTGGCTGCTCTCTAATTTCTAAGGAATTCCAAGTGCTGAAGTGCTGTGCTGTACTATGGAACTGCCTGATGAAAAGTAATATACTAGTGAACTTACGCAGAAGCACTTAATATTCAGAGCTCGTGGAGCTCCTGAGACCTGGTTCTGATTAGACCTCGCATTATCTTGTGCTACTTACTGCACTACTTACCCCTTCGAATTGGTCTTGATTGGGGCTCATAAATTGCGCAGCGCAGCAGAGTATCGTCACTTGAATCGCTTGAAGATATCCCGTTTTTTTTCTTTCTTATACAGCAGCTAAAATGTGCTTGATGTGCATCTCCAATTTTTTTTACGTCACTAGAAGTGCCCTTCACCCCCGCCGCCGAGGAAGTGGCTGCGCTCGTCGCGTTCTGCCCGCATTTGCAGCGCGTACTCGTCCAAGCTGCTTCCCCACACGCGGCGCAAGCACGGCCAATGGGCCAAGTGCACCGCAGCAGTGCGCAAGATCGCTTCGTCAGCGGCCTCTAACAAATAGGAAGCGTCGTGGTCGGCGGGCAACGGAATTGGCTCTTCGCCTTGGAGCACCCGCACGCAGGCTTCGGCAGAGCGCGCTATGGACTGCAAGTTGTAACCGCCCTCAAGCACCAGCACGCATCTATACAGGTACACACACGCAAGCAGTTTGAAATGAGCCACGTTCAATGAAATGGATGGCTCACGAAATTCGTGATGAAATACACAAGTTGATGAGTGCTTGGGTCGCTCAAGAAGTGGCAAACAAATATTTGGAGCATGAAATTTACAAAGTGCGCGCGTGGAAGTTTGAGAGTCGCAAGAACGCCGTTAGCGTACCGGCCGTGCGCGAGGGACAAGAGTTGGTGGGTCATGGCGCTGTAGCCCGCGGGAGTTAAGCTGCACCCCCCTAAAGGGTCCCCTTCAGCGGCATCGAAGCCCGCGGAGATGATCACCAGCTCGGGCGCGAAGGCTGTCGCAATGGGCATCACCACCTGGAGGATACACACGTGACGGAAAATTGGATAGTGGATAATCAGGAGTCAACGACGGACAGAAATCGTCTGCTCGGGGGACGAGGAACCAAGTACATAGGCAGAATGCAATCGATAGGGTGGCACGAGGTTGAAGAGCAGCGGCGCGCGCACTCAATCGACGGCAGGGCTCAGCGAGATGGAGGTGCACGTGTGGCGTGAATCAGTGCTCACCTGACGGAAGGCCGCGAGGTACTCAGCGTCCCCAATGCCGCCTTCTGGCCAACCGATGTTTACGGTAAAACCTGCACCATCACCGACTCCGCACTCGTGAGGGGCACCGGTGCCGGGGTAGAAGGGGTAGCGGTGCAGCGACACGTACAAGACTCGTGGGTCGGCCTCAAAGAGCGCCTATTTATTTAGCGAAGAAGAAGAAGCCACGTAGGAGTTACAAACGTCATGACGCACGAATGATGTGCAGTGAAGAAAGTAAGAGGTACGCAAAAAGTCGAATGCAAGGGAGCAGGAAGGAGGTAAGAAAGAGAATTACGGTGTGTCAACTCAAGCAACTTTAGTGATACGACATATGTACAACTTAGGACTCTTAAAACTGAGAAGGCTACATGAAGAGTAGACCACGAAGATACCAGAGCAACCTATCTCTTCAAAGTCACACACAGACCTGAGTGCCGTTGCCGTGGTGAACATCCCTGTAGGAGAGCATTTGAAGCACGCACATGTACGAAAGCATTGAAGCATGGCCGTGAACACAACACGACAAGACGGGTCGCACGGAACTGATAACAGCAGCAATGGTAATCAAAATGCCACCTTCAAACAGAGGGTGGTATTGATACGCACGCAAAAGAAGAGTGCACTAGAATACGGCAGACGTTGCATTCAAACGGACCACACACTCGCGCGCGCTTGCTCATCCATGGCAACGTTTATAAAAGTGTACATATTTACCAGTCTATAACGAGGACCCTTTGCAAGCCTTCTTGCAGCGAGGCATGCGCGGCCAGGGCCGCGTTGTTGTAGAAGCAAAAGCCCATGCACACGTCAGCTTCGGCGTGATGGCCTGGAGGCCGCACTAAGGCAACGGCCGTGCGCGGGAACTGGCCTGCACCCTTGTCGTGTTCGTCGTCGTCGCTGCTTGACTCCTCATCCACTCTTTCGCCTTCTTTGCCAATCCCGGTTCCGCCAGCTAAAGATTCTGATCCTCCAACGGTTGGCGCGTCTTTGTCTTCTGAAGCCGACGCCGCAGCAGAGCGCTTTCGTGCACGCAACGCCGGCGCACCGCGGGCCACGGCAACCGTCAAGTCAACGGTGGTGCCGGCGGCAATCTGGGCCGCGCGGGCGGTGCCGGGGCAGCAGTACGCGTCGCGCCAAGCTTCGGAATCGCCGCCTTCCACCGGAGCCGAGTGCACGGTGGCGAGCACTTTGGCCACGTGGCTTGGGGGATGGGCCAGGCACAGCTCTTGCTCGGTGGCCGCGCGGCACGGGCAACGCGACGCCGACGCGAGCAAGCCCTTGTTGCCCAAATGCCTCAAAATGGCCCGCAACCGGTCTGGCCGCTCGGGGTGTGCGGACGGAGCTTCTGACAGCACGCGCACCCATTTGACTCCGTCGTTGTCTCCTTCTGCCTTGCCAACACCGTCGACTTCGAGCGGACGCAAGGAAGGCACCTGCAGACAACTGCCTGCGTCCTCTGCACCGCTGTTGTTGCTGTTGCCTGGCACAGGAGTTGCCTCCTGGTGTTCTCCGCTGAGTGGTTCGACTATGGTGTCCAACCCCGCCGCTGCTGCTGCTTCCGCCGCCGCAGCTAGGGCATCGATCTCGTCGCCGTTCAAAAATGCCTCGTGGTCGTCGAGGGGCTTGCCCGCGCCCTCAGCATGGTACAACATTTCTTCGTTGCCGTCCAGCGCAATCAAACAACGCGACGCTCGCCACGTTCTTCTTCCTCCGCTCCTACTAGTAGTAGATTTGCTGGTGCTGACACCAAAACTGCTCCTTGAAGGAAGCACTGGCACCACGAGGGTGGATATACTGCCAGCAGCAGCGGCAGTAGCAGGAGTGGCATCAAGGGGTGGAGTCGTCGGCAAATCGAGGGGCGCAGCCGCGTCAATCACTTGTTGCATCGACAAGCCTCGCTCGAGGCCGCAGTCGCAGCGGCGCTTGTAAGGGGGGTTTTGGTCGGCGCAGTTCACGCAAGTCCAGGGCGGCCTTGGGTGCCGCAGCTCTTGCTCCATGTGGCGCGCCCAGTCGCCGTGGGCCACCACGTCATAGAGCGCCGAGGGGGGCGACCCCGAGTGGCACACCCACACCAGCTCAAGATGGGTGCTGGCTGCAGAACTGCCGCTGTTGCCGCCGCTGCTACGGCTGTCGTCAGCCGCTGCCAGGTGCGCGCCAGAAGCCTCGGACGACGAGGATAGGGAGCGTGACGCCACGGCAGCTGGCAGCACGCTGGCCTGTGGTGCGCGGCAAGCTCTCTGCACCAGCGCTACTGTCGCAGCGCAGGCTTCGCTGTTCCGGCAAGTGACCACAAACCCACGCACGCCTCTTTCGTAGCCGGCCCGGAACCTGCCTCGCCCACCTTTGGCTGCTGTTGCGGTGGCGGCGGCGCTTTCGTCTCCGCCTTCCGTAGCCGCACCACTTGCCGTAGCAAGAGCAGGCGGCGGCGTCGCGAGGGGAAAAGCAGGGTCAAGCACCAGGGACGGGAGCTGGCCCCTGTCCTGAAGGAGCGCTCGAGGCAGTACAGCAGCTCGCACGTCCCCAAATCCCGCCACCTAATTGTGGCCACACACGAGGCAGGAAGCAAACAGAAAAAAACAAACAGCCAGCAGGAATGCACTGCAAAGTGAGCACGTTATCGTAGCTCTCATTGAATCGCGTGATGGTGCTACTAACAAGCACGTATGCTTGAACTGGCACGAGACGAGAGAGGGAACAGAGAGTTCGCATACCTTTTCGACCAGGAGGTCAAAGAGGCTGAGGCCATCTACAGGGCAATCCGGAGCGCACGGGCCGCACACAAACACTTGCTTGACGCTGCTCAAGCATCCGAGCACCGTGCTGCCAACGGTAGTGCAAGTACTGCTGCTGCTGCTGCCAGCGAGCGAAGCCTCGTCAATTGTGTGCGGCAGGTCTGACGTGCCTTCGTTTACGCTGGTGGGAGCAATGGCGTCGTCGCCAAGGGGAGTGGCGGCATCTAGAGAGCTGCACGAGTCCGACGACCGCGCCAGCGAGGGAATGGGCACCAGCTGCGGCGAGAGCAGTCCTCCTCCTGTGCCTGCTGCTGAGGGCTGGGGCGGGAGTTGGAAAGAAGAAGATAACGCAGAGGCAGCAGTAGCATCAGCCGGTGGTGAGAGTGCAGCCGTCGTGCGATGCTCTAAAGCTTTCCACGGGCTAGGCGCTTTCCCCAACGCTTGCAAGACTTGCCACGCCGTGATCTCCGCCGCTGCTGCTGCTGCTGCCCTGGACTCACTTCCTTCGCTGCCCTCAAGAACGTCTCCTTTTCCTTCGTCGACGACCATGGCAGCTGCGGAACCACTACTGCTGCTGCTCGAAGTTGGAGACAACGCACTTGTGAGGTCCATGTTGAGCGCGCGGCATATCGCTAGCGCATTCCCTAACGGCCTTGTGCCATCCTCAGAGGCTCCTGCTGCTGTTGCTGCCACCGCTACAGCTGTTGTTGTTACAGAGGGCGAGAGACTAGTGGTGCTGGTGGTGGCGTTCGAGGCGGTGAAGAAGGACGAGGAGGCGACCCGCCCACCCGCGGTCGTCGAAGATATGAGCAGCGTGCTGTCTTTCAGGGCTGCGTGCGCGAGCTGAGCTTCTAGGAAGAGGCGCAAAGGGTCGTGCACGCGCCCAGTAGCTGCCCACAAGCCGCGACCCGCGAGGGCCAGGCTTCGAGCAGCGCTAATATGAAGCGACGACGACGATGAGAAAGGCGTTGCACTTGTGTTTGGCGGCAACGCTAGGTTGACAGCGTCCTCGAGCGTGGGCAAACTCGCGAGCCATTGCTGGTACGCCAGCGAGAGCCCCACGCCCGACGCTGCTTCTCGTAAGGCAACCTTGTAGTGTGCAGCAGGGTGCGGCGGCACAAAGGCTTGCGCTGCTGCCAATGCAGCTGCTCCGCCGCCTGCTCCACCCAACAACGCAGCGCTGCTGCCACTGCTGCCGCCAGCGCCACGGTGGCTCGACAAGGAACTACTACTGCTGCCCATGGGAGTACCAGGCAAAGAGCACGACGAGTTGGGGAAGTAGGCGACGAGGCTCGGGGGTAAGGGCTGCACCGATTTGCCAAGGCCAAAACCACCCGCGGGAGGAGTCAAGGATTTGCGCTGGCCGAGATGAGGGACGCCGTGGCAGGCGTCGAGATGCGCGAGCACCGCCTGAGAGAATGAGAGATTCACGTGCGAGTAAAAGCGGAAGCCATGGAAGTGTGAGCGAGAGAACAAAATCACCATCAAGGCCAGCTCACAAGTAGAAAAAGATAAAAAGAAACAACCGAGCGTAGAAGGCAAGGGTGCGTGTGCGAGCACACTAGAAAAGGCGCTCACAGTGCATACATGCCTCTGAACCGCGCCTTCTTCTCCACCCAAACATATTTCAAACACACACACGTACTCGGACACGCACAAGAAGAAGAAAAAGTGAAGTGGTGAGTGTGTGCTTCTTACAGGGGTGTCCGCCACGGGCCACAGCACTGCTTCCACGTCGGGGTCACGGTTGGTGCGGTACTTGCGCGCCGCCGCCGTCGCCATCGCGTGAGGCGGCTTACCGTTATTCGCCGCCGCCGCTGCCGCAGCAGCAGCTTTCGCCTGCCACCGCCGCTTGGCGTGCTCTTGGGCCAGCGCTTTGGCGCGGCTCCGCCCCCGGTCTGGGCTGCTCCCGCTGCGCTGGCGCTGCCGAGGCGGCCCTCGCGCGTGGATGTCGTCATTCTCACTGTCACTCGAAGAGGCACCGTCATGCCTCGCCCGGCTCTTGTCCCTATCTCTTTCGTTGTCATCGTCGTCGTCCTCTTCGCTCCCACCTGCATCGTCATCACCATCACCATCATCATCGTCGTCAAGATCGTCGTCGCTTGCTTCTTCGCCTGGTAGGCCTCGGAGCAGGCCATGCTCTCGTGCCAAAGCTTCTTCCGCGGCCAGGTCCGAAGCCCGCAGCAGGCTCGGCAGGCCCACTCCAAGCACGGGAGTCTTAAGGCGAAACGTCAAGCGCCACCCAGGCAGCCGCACTAAGCGTGGCGCGTACATCAACTTCCCAAACTGACGGCTGCTGCCGCTCGCAAACGACGCCGACGCAGTTGCTGCTGCCGCTACTGCTGCTGGCAGAGGCGCAAAGGGGGCAGCTACAGAAGGCTGTGAGGGCGACAGGCCCGGAGGCGCGAGGAGGGCCGAAGGGTGCGGTAACTTGGCTTCAAAGCAAGCGCGGTTCATGTCGAGCCCAAAGGCTGCGACCCAGATCACACCGGGGCCGTGGCTGCTGTCGTCATCGTTGTCGTCGTTTTCCTCGTCGGAGGTGTTGTTGCCACCGCCGTTGCCGTCCTCACTTTCATCACGACGCCCTGAGCCCGAACCTTCGGTGCCTTCAGACAAAGAGCGGCTCAGCTGCCCCGTGCGGTCCCCCATGCCACGACCAGCGCCGAAGCTGCTAGACCCTTGCGAAGAGGGACCTTCAGTATTAGATGAAGAGGGCGGCGCCCCAGCCGATGACTCCGAATCGGACCGTGACAGAGCGTTGCCACTGCCTGCAGGGCCGAGACTGCTGCCGCCGGCATGTGATTCCAGTGGTTCTAGCAAGTCGCTAGGGTGAATCGGATCTGCGCTGCTTAAGGTAGCTCTGCCTTCAAATTCTGGGTCCCAGTGGCTGTAATGAAGCAACGCAATCAGAGCATACAACGAGCAGGCACCATCAGCAGAAACAAGGGCAAAAGGCACTGAGAAGCACGCGCATGCTCAAAGATACACAATAGTATTCTGGCCTGGCACATTTCGAGGGGCGCCAATTTTCGCTCACCTTTCGCTGTTGGCACTGCCGAGCCGCTGGCGTCCCGGGCTGTTGAGCAAGCCGCCAGCAGCGCACGCACGCGGGGAGTCGCTCAGGAGGTCGTCCGAGTCGCCCACGGACTGCCGTCGCCGGCTCCCTCGAGGGCTGCTGCCCGGGCTAGAGCCACCGCTGCTGCAAAATCGGTCGCGCGCCGTTCCGCCGGCAGAGCCGCTGCTGCTGCTGCTGCTGCTAGGGCCGCCGTGGGCGGGGGCAGCCACTGCAGGCAAACATGGCTGAGCCCGGCGGGCTGGGGGCGGCAACATGGCCTGCTGCCGTCCAAACACCATTGGGTCGTCTTCCATTTCCCACCCTTCCGCGCCAACGTCGTCGGCGTGTGCACCAGTAGCAGCAGCTCCTGCAGCCAGTGCGGACGGGTCCCCGAAGCCGCCGTTGGTTCCTGCTACATCAGCATGGTTGCCTGGGCCACCTGGCGGTTGGGGTGGAGCGTGCACGTACGACGGCGTCCAGTTCAGCCACTGCGGCGTCGCGAAAGGGCTATGTGAAGGTGAGTAGAGGTTTTGGAAGGGCGACACTCCGTGAAATGGGTACGCGGGCGACGCGCCGTGCTGGCCAGGTATTGACAATGGGTCTGTGGGGCCGGCGGCGGGTGCCGACGACGCTGCCGAGACAGAGTCAGCAGCGGCAGGCTTTGCGTCGGGTTTACTGCTCATACTAGTTACTTCCTACGATGGTATATATCCCTGCGTGAATATTACTGTAGCTTGAATCAAAAGGCGCGCCAGGGTCCCCTATTGTTCAAAGCATCAACTGCCATTGTTTACTTCATACTAATACGTACTCCATACAGTACAGTAGTGAAAATAAAACGTGCGTTTACGACAATCGCAAATGTTATGTACTAGGTACGACTGGAAAAAAAGGAGAAGTAGTTTGTTGTTGTGTTTGTTGTTGGTTGTTGTTGTGTTTTTGTCCTCGTCGTCTGGTTGCTGGCTGGCTGGTTGGAACGAATTGTGACCGCACAGAACGTCGCCGGAACGAAAAACACCCTGAGAGTCGGCCTGAGAGCATGATAGCCTGGCAGCACACTAGCCGGCACATCACTGCTTCGTCGGAGGAAATTCCTCACCAATTGTTCAAGAGGAATCACACTTCCGTAGTTTCCGCGGACCCTATTTATTAAGAAGAGAAAGGAAAGGTTCAAGCGGGAGGGGAGGAAGTTTCCATTTTCGCCTTGACCGGCACAGATTCGAACCCGGACACCAGAAGATGGTCAAAGTTTGGCAGGCACCACATGCCAGCGTACGCTCGGCTTTGGCGCCACAGCCAAATCAGGCGCAGCATCCATTCATCATGGCACCTGTTCCCGCTGAGAGGGGCGCTGCCGCAGTGGACTCTGCCTCGTGCGCTGCCACGAAAGCTGCCAGCAAAGACAACAGTCGGAACGGGCACACCAGCATGCGCGGGCTTCTGATTGGCGACCGATTTCGTGTGGTAGGCGAGGCCGCCATTGGGACGGGCAGCGGCGGCGAGGTTTGGGCGGGCTCGGATTTGAGGGCGAACAGCGCGGATGTGGCAGTGAAGCGGCTCCACAAGTCGCGCGTCAAAGAACGCGCGCGCGAAGCCGCCGCCGCTTCCGACCCCCAGCTCGCCAACCATTCCCTCCTCGTAGCGCCCTCGGCCGCGGTCACCGACGCCCGGTTTCCCGACACGGTGTTCGTGGCGACGCGGCGGCAGGAGCACGGGGACTTGCGCATGCAGCTCCACCGCCAGGGCCCCATGTCCCTCAAGGAAGCGCGCAGCGCGCTAGCCGACCTCTTGATTGCGCTCGACTTCTTGCACCGCCGCAAGGGCCTCGTCCACCGCGACGTGAAGCCTGAGAACCTGTACTGGGACGGCGCTCGTTTGCGGCTCGGAGACTTCGGCCTTGCGAGACCCTTGTTGCAGGAGCGGGGCTTTGCAGGGGCGAACACTGCAGCGCCTTTCCAACCACAAGATGGACCATACGAGCGCTCAAAAAGCAGCACTTACGCTGAGAGCATTAGTAGTAGGAGCAGTAGCAGTAGCACCAGCAGCAGTATGAACAGGAGCAGGAGCACGAGCAGTTGCGATGCCATGATGGCCGTCTCGGACAGCGGCCGCATGACCCCCCAAATGGTGACCCTGTGGTACCGGGCCCCCGAAGTGCTCCTCGGCTCGACGTCGTACGGCGCCTGCGTCGACGTGTTCAGCGCTGGGGCGGTGTTCGGAGAGCTCTTGGCGGGGCGGCCCTTGTTCAAAGGCCGCACGGAAGTGGACCAGCTCGCGCTCCAGTTCAAGCTCCTGGGCCACCCATCCAACGTGCCCGGGGAATGGGCCCCAGACCTGGCGCAAAACTTGGCCGCTTTTGGTGGCGGCAACGGTGGTGCCTCCACCTCGTCGTCATCTTCTTCTTCCTCCTCCTCGGCGTCGTCGTCCTCTGCCTCAGTTCAAAGTGGCGGCGGCGGTTGGGGCGGCGGTGGTGGGGGCAGCCGAACCAGTGCCGTGATTGCTGGTGAGCGGTGGAGCGGCTTGGCAGCGCTTTGCCCCTTTGGCACGCCCGTGCCCGCGCTCGACCTCATGGCCAAGCTCTTGAGCTGCAATCCGCGCGACCGCCCCTCAGCGAAAGACGCCCTGCACCATCCGTTCTTTTGGGACGAGCCCAAGGTGGCGGCGTGGCGCGCGGAAGCGGCTGCTCATGCGGCGAGCCAGGCGAATCACGCGGGCAAAGCTGCGGGAGCTGATAGTGGCGGCGGCCTTGCGGCGGACGCTGATTCGACTGCTGACGTACTTCGTATGGTGGACGCTGGGAAGGGACCTTTAGCTGCGCTGAGGGAGGACACCACTGCTGAGTCTCAAGAGCCCTTGGATTATGAGGACCTCCCGCCCCGGCACGCTCTTTCAGCGCGCAAAGGGTCAATTTCGCTGGAGTCGTTCGAAGTGCTCACGGGCGAGAACGACCACGGCAATTGCAGCGGCGGCGATGAGAGCAGTAACAGCAGCGCACCGCTAAAAGCAGCAGCAGACCCTTGGGAATTTTCTCCTGCTGTCGATGACGCTGCTTCGTACGTCAGCGGGAAGGCGCCGCTGCCTACGCCCACGGCCGCCGCTGACATATGGGCAGAGCCCGCGGCAGCAGTGGCGGCGACCAAAAATCCTGTGACGTCCACTGGTCAAGAAAATTCGGCGCAGTCAGCGGCTGCAGGTTTCTCCCAGGCACTGCTATCTCTGCCGGAGGCTCCTTCCTTGGTCAAGGCTGCCACTCCTCCAGCGGAATCTCGGCCTCCTTCGCAGCCACCGCGGAGCCAGCAGCTTGGAATCGCGCGCGCGGGAATTCCGGGCAAGGCGCGCACACTTTCGATGGCCAACAAAATATCGGTCCCACGGCCGCTCGCGCGCCACTCCGCTCATAAGCTGCGCGACCCCCCTGCTGCCCTGCGGCCTTACATTTTGACGTCTACCAAGAAGAGAAAGCTGGCGCCGTCTAGGCTTTAACCTCTATTTAACTGGGCGTCAAACGGGAAATGGCACACCGCGCAGCAAGAAGTTTGCTGCTGTTTCATCGCATATGTTTTTGTCTTGTTCTTGTCGTGCGTGAGCTATATCCTTAGCGCGCAGTCCTAGGTCCTCTTAACTCCCAGTTCGCAGGTCGTGTCTCGTATCTCGATCTCCTATCGCTATACTAATTCTAATATATCTTACTCTGGAATTGGCATTGCAACTCGGTAGACGGGAGATCTCGCTGCTGGCTGAACTAAGAAATGGAAATGGAAAATGGAAATGATTTACGATTTACATATTACATCGTTACTGATTACATCCAAGCGAAAGACAAGTGGCCAGTGGCCAGTCCCACTCGCATTAGGTTTTATGCGTTACGTGTAATGCGCAATGCCCAATCGCAATCGGCACTTCGCCCACACATAACACATGACATTTGCAATATAGGTACAAGTGGGCAACTGGGGCATAGCAGTGGCCAGATGCAGGACCACAGGGCGATGGGGGAAATGGAATTATATTGCTCAGTGTCCCATCGATATGCATGTATCTCTCAAAGCAAATCAAGCGCCTTTCAAAGGCAGCGCGCGCTTATCGTTCAGTCGGGCAGCTCTCGCGGAGTGCGTCATTGGCTGCGGGAGCGTGCCCCGCGGCGGCTGCGTCCAAAAAGTCAAAGAAGTGCGCAGTGGCTGCATGGGTGGTGGCCGGGTGCGACTCGTGGCCAGCGGACAGAGCGGGGGTTCCGTGGTAGGAAGGTGCTAGAGGCGTGCCTGCAGGCAAGCGGCACGCCACGTAATTGCGGCCGCATTGGCGCAGGCAAGCGAGCACGGCTGGCGACGGCGGCGCAAACGCGTGAGGCGCGAGGGTTTTCCAACGGGCCAGCTCGCTCGTCAGCCCCGCCGCAGCCCCCGCCACCGCGGCTGCTGCTGTCTTGGCAACTGTTGCGTGTCCAGACGCAGCGCCACCTTCATTCGTTGTCTCCATGGCATCATCATTGTCGCTGTCGTCGTCGTCGGGCGCTGCTTCTTGAAGCCACGAGGGCATACCGTACGCGTCCGTGAAGACGACCGCGCCAATGCGACCAAGTTGTGTTTCGTCCAGTTGCTTCAGCATGGCTACGGTAGACGAGGCCCCGTACGAGTGCGCCACAATGAGCACTTGCCGCGCTGGGCAAGACGCCAAAAGAGCCTTGTACAGGGTTGCCAAATGGCGATGAGGGCTCTCGGACCCGGCAAGCAAAGGGCGCGCTGGTGGTGCTAGTGGTGCTGGTGGTTTGCTACCATCCTTGCTGACACTTTGCTTTCCTTTTCCGTTTCCTTTTTCTGCTTCCCCTTTGTCTCTTGATTCGACGCCTTCTTCTTCTTTTTCTTCTTTTTCATCCTTTGTTTCGGAGTAGTTCACGTTAGGGTCTGCCACCACGACAGACCACCCACGCGCTTGTGCTCGAGCCACGCACCCCAGCATAGCGCCCTGCTCCAGGTCCGCGTTCACGCACAGAGCGCGGCCCCACACGCCCGCGCTGCCGCCCGGCGCAGCCCCGCACACCAGCAGGAGCACGGGCGCGGTAGACTCGGGCAACTCAGCGCTCGCGTACACGTAAGCAGGCACTTGGGCAACATCCACTTCTGCTGCCGCTTCTTCTTCTCCTTCTACTACTCCTGCTCCTGCTGCTCCGTCTGCTTCTGCTTCTGCTTCTGCTCCTGCTCCTTTGTTGCTTTCACCCTCCGTTGCTGCGTTGAGCGACGGCGGCGGTAGCAGTGGAGATGCTCGCAGGGCAAATCGCTTCAAGGGCGCGCGCAGGCCAGTGGAACAAGCAAGAGGGTCAGCGACCAGGAGCGCTTTCGCCCGCTCGAGCACGGCCTCGCCCACAGCATCGTAATTGGCCTGCCCTTGCCACTGGAAACCGGACGTCAAGTCGTTTACCTTTCGTCAAGTAGAGCCAGCACCAGGGTGTACAAGTGAGATTGGAAAAAGGTAAGCATCAGCACAATGAGCAAGATCAGTTTGTATTGCGCTTTGGCTCCTCATACGTGCAATTCTGCGAACCTTAAAAAATGAATCTGCGTGATTGTTGTCTTACCTGTCGCATGGCAAGCAGAGGCCGCGCTGGCAGTCCTAGATTCTCAGGAGGCAATTCGCCACACGGCGCAAAGCAATATCCAAGGCCTTGAAGCCGAGCTTCGCTTTGTTCCAAGAGGTCATCAACCTCCACTGCCACTGCTGTCGCCATCATCTGCTGGCTGAGCATGGTAGCCAGTGTTTGAATGGCAAGGAAAAGAGAAAAATAGCCACAACGAGCCAGCTAGAATGAGTCCACGAGCAGCATATCAATTTTTGACAAACTTTGAATCAAGATACTCGTCTTTCACGAGCCTGCAGTTTGTACTTCGTGGTGTAAAGGAAGGCCGGTAATACGACAGACGATTGCGCGCAAGCTGCTAGAAAATGTTCTCCAGGTTTTATCACGATTTCGAAGAAGTTTTGTGGAATATAAGCAATTACAAACAACCATTAAGCCACCTTCCTTTACTGTAGTTTCGGTTATCTAAAGCAGTATCCAAATGCTTTGAATGTTCTGACCTGCCACGAGGCTCTTCGATGTTGGGCCGGCTTGAAGATCCGCGCCCCTCACTTTCCTTTTGAAGTGTACGTTTTAGCTCTGCTTCGCGCTCCGCTTTCAATATTTCAGGAAGAAAGCTTCTTGGAAATGGCAATTTGCCTGCTTTTACCAGCTTGTTGTATGTCCTGTATGGGCCTCTTCTTTTCTTTCCCTGTTCCATAGCGAGCAAAATCAGCTAGTCAGAGCTCGCCAATGTTAGCGGAATTAAACTAATTGCGACTGACTCCCACTTATGACACGCTCTTGTCCGCGCGTCTTTGTTTACAATTTGTGGCCACCTACTGCGAGTAGAGATACGAGCCCCCAGATGACTCAGATGACTGATACTGATCGACTGATCGATACATCGATACTGATACAAAAAGGGGCTGATACTTTACATACTTCTTGCTTTTTGACACTCTGTACACAATCGTGAATTTTTATCGAGGTAAAATCAAACTGAACAGTTCAAAAATGGACAGTAGAAATGAACAATGAAGATGAAGTGCGCTAGCTTACTTCTACTATCCGCAGCGATAGCTGCCAGAGGTGAAGGACCTGCTGCAGGAACTCGGGTGGCAGCTCCACGCTCTCTGACAACCTTCGCTCGACATCGAACGAAAAAATCGGAGGCGCCCGGACGGCTTCGTTTGAACGTGTTTCCGGATGAGCTTGTGTTTGCAAGTCCCTCCAAGGCTGACAACAGAAGTTGCTTTTCTAGCATTGATATTCAAGAAGAAAATTCTAGCTCCCCATGCCTGCTTGTGAGCCGCACTGCCGCTTTGACCTTTGAGGAAGGTGCTACGGCCACGCCGCTGGCGCGCCTGAGCTGTGACGCTAATATCCAAGCGCTGGCTGGCGAAGCAGTGGCTACGTGCGAGGTGCTGTACGAGGCGCTTGCATTGAAGTGCTGCATTCACTAGATTTACTCGATTTGCGTAGTATATTATGACTGTATTCATGTGAGGAAGCATGCAGGATGGTGGTTGAAGCTGATGATGACCCGATTCTGGACTACCCACACTACTATGCTTGTGCTGGGCTAGGTGGACGGTATCTACGGGTTTTACGATCTTCCAAGTGGCCCGTATGTTGCCATCATTACTGACTCCGAGGAGGCAATGTCGCTGCCTTTCGGCTGTGAGAGTTCAAAGAGCGGTGACAGCAGCAGCACTAGCGGCAGTACCGGTGGCAGTGCTACCGGTAGTGACGGTTTGCAGTTGCCGCCGCTGGTTCTCCGACGCGTCAAGAGGCTTGCCTTGCTTCCGCTCGGTGGCGAAGCAACGGCAGCAGCCCGGCGGCTTGGGGTAGACAGAGAAGGCCTGAGGCTTCTTCGGTCCGCTCTTGGGGCCCACACTTGGTCAGTTTGACTATCTTGCCCTGATGTGCTCACCTTCCTCCATTCCTTCCTCCACATTCGCCCTCATGTAGTAAGCTATTCTTACACTCCCATTAAAACCATTAAGTCTTTTCCTATCTGCACCTGGCCAAGGAGTGGCTCAAATCCTTACTCCTACCGTTCTTGCGACGCGCTCACTTGCGCGAATGTCCTTCACTGTTTGGTAGGTACTTTTCGCCGCTCGGCGCTTCGGACACCGCTACCCACACCTGCCAGCGGCTCTACGACGCAGCTGCTGCTACAGCATTGGCTGAAGCAGCTGCGAAGGCTCAAGAAGTAGCTGAAGCAGCCGCAGCGGAAGAAGCAGAGGCTGCGGCTTTGGCTCTAGCAAAAGCAGCGGCTGAGAACTCTCAAGCCTCAACCGCCCCATCGGCAACAGACACGGCGCGAGGTGGCGGCGAAGAAGATACCAACCCAGTCCCCAAACCTCTGCGCCGTTGGGTGCACCGGCTCGCGACCTTGCCTCTGACGACATCGCCCTCACTTGAGCCAACCCGAGCCCAGCAACAGTCCTTGACACCGCCGAGACCTGCACCGCAGAAGCAGCAGCAGCCTGCTCGTTGGCAGGCAGCGGACTCGCGGTTCTTTTGGAACAAACGGGTGAGCGTGCCGAGCAGCTTCTTATTGACGTCTATCTATCCCTTCTTTGAACAGCTGTGCCTCACTTTTGCAAGGATAGACGGGCTCCCTTTGGGTGTGCATATTCTCCTTCGCCCTCTCTTTTTCACTCCCCTCCATCCTCTCAATATACACTTCTAACCCTGTAGGTACTGGCTCCCATTCGGCGAGCTTGCTTAGCTTACCCCGGAGCATTAGAGCCACACTTGAGCGATGCATTTGTGACCCCATGCGTGTCTGCGTTCGTAGCCACGAGCACCGGGTGCACTCTTACAGGCAGCAGCAGAGGTGATAGCAGCAGCACAGTACAGGACGACAAGGCACGAGCTCTCGCAGTGCTCGCCGCAGCTGCCGATGCAAATGACCACGACGACACAGAACCCAGTGATGATAGCAGCAGAGGCAGTGGCAGTGGCAGTAGTTGCAGCAGCAGCAGCAAGAAGGGTGCTTCTAGTAGAAGGCAAACGGTTGCAACTACTGGTGAAAGCAGCTTTACCTACGCCCTTATTGCGCGCCGGTCGTGCGAGCGGTGCGGCACTCGTTTCTTGCGAGGCGCGGACACCAAAGGCCGCGTTGCCAACTTCGCGGAAACCGAACAGCTGGTGGCAAAGGAACGCAAAGAGAATGGCGGCATCGAGGGCTTGTCAGCGCACGTGCAGGTGGTTCTCTAGAAAGGGCCTTGGTTATGATGCCCCCCTAAAAGGAGGGGTGAACGTAAAGGGAGATTCAGTCACTCCGTGGCTTCGTTAACACGCAAGTGCATTCCTTTCATTCGTTCATTCATTCATTCTTCGTTTTTCTATTTCTCGCTGTGTCTTCCCTCTAGATCCGTGGCTCGGTGCCGTTACTGTGGGGCCATCCGTCGCACCTCCGGTACCGAGCACCTCTTCTCTTGCTCGGCTCAGACGGCAGTAGTAGCTCCTCCTCAGGAACCAAGGGAACGAGCGCTGCTGCATCCGGTGACGCTGCTGGTGCTGCAGGAGCAGACGATACCGTAGCGTTAGACATCAAGAGCGCACAAGCACTTCAGCTGCACATGACGGCGTTACAGCAGCTGTAAGTACTTCGCTCTCCACGTCTCTTGATTATGCCTTCTCGCACAGCATTCCTTCGTGATTGAGCCTACCTAAGACGACTTTGGAATGGTCCTTGTCTTAACGATCGAGAGGCATTACTATGAGTTTTTCTTCGAATTGTTCTTTTTTTTGGGGGGGGGGTGGGGTTGTTGATGTTGTTGCGATATGGTGGTGGTGCGTGTTGGTGCATGTTTCAGGTACGGGCGAGTAGCCGTGTTGAACTTGATTGACAAGCACGGTGGGCAAGGGGCACTTGGGGAAGCCTTACAGGCGGGGCTGGCGTCTCTCGCTCTCGACAGCGTGAATCTTGAGCGGTCAGCTGTAGCATTGGAGTCGGCGGTCTCCAAGAAACAAGAAGCAGAGAGATTCAGGTCATCGAGTGAAGAGGACGAGGAAGACGAAGAAGTTGACGACGAAGGTGAACTTGAAGATGACGACGACGAAGAAGCGCGCTTATTGGCAGAAGAAGCAGCACAGGCCTTAGCAGAAGTGAACTCAGCGATCGAACGCGCACTTGCAGCAGCTGCTGGAGGAGGAAGTGCGGGCAGCAGTGGCAGCTCCGGTGAGAGTACTTCTCGCAGCAAGAATCGCGTGAATGACAGCAGCAGCAGCAGCAGCAGCTGCAGCAAAAAGGGAAGCAGTACAGGTGGTAGGCATACCATTAGCGACCAGAGCATTAGCAAGGGAGCTGTTACTACCGCTGCTGCTGATGATAAAGATGCTTTCTCAACGGACTCGCCGTCAAGTGCGCAGGAGCAGTATCAGCAGAAGCAGCCACACCCTCAGGGCGGTTTGCAGCACGCGTGGTTTGACTTTCACGCCGAGTGCAAAGGCTCCAAGTGGTATGCAGGCCTCGCGAAGCTGAGGACACTGGCAGCGCCCGCCATCGTGGCCGACAGCCACTTTGCCATAGGGCACCAATTACAACCAAGCCTGGAGACAGGTGCCTCGGGTGTAGCGGCAGCGCTCGGTGGCACTAGCCCATGGAAGGTAGTGCAACGGCAGCGCGGCGTGGTGCGGACCAATTGTGTGGATTGCTTGGACCGCACTAATGTGGCTCAGTCGGAGCTTGGCCGTTTGGCTCTGCGCGCGCAGCTTCAGAGCCTCGGCTTTGTGCTTCCTCCCTCGTCCTCTTCAGAAACTGCAAACAACGAAGACGGCAGTAAGGACGCAGGCACTGACAGTAGGGAACCCGTAGAGCAAGCAAACAGCACACTCACAGTGGTGCCAGCACCAACGGGAGATGCCCCTGCAACAAATGGAGGTCTAAGAGGTGAAGGTGAAGGACTTGCCTGGGGCAGCGAGATGGAAGACATCTTTCGGAACGCATGGGGAGACCACGGAGACTTGATTTCCAAGCTCTATGCGGGCACGGGCGCGCTCAAGCGGGACTTCACCCGCACCGGCAAGCGCACCGCGAGTGGCATTTTCAGCGACGGCGTAAACTCAGCGGCCAGGTTTGGGTGCTTATTTTTTTGATAACTCTTTCAAAGCGCGTGATTGCCGCCATGATGATTATTTTCTCTTGCGATTGCGATCTCGTGACTATGAATTAATTGGTGTTCGAGGCAAGAGGCGCGCAAGGTCGCAAGAGAGTGCACGATTTCTTTTGCAATTTCGTCGTAAATTTGATCACAAAGTTTCTCTTTTAAAATACCCCCCTCCTCAGGTACTTCTTGAACCACATGCGCGACCCGGAGCGGCAAGAAGGCCTTGACCTGCTTCTCAGCGGGCGCTTTGACCCCAGGTTGGAATCTTCACTGCCTAAAGTTCTTGCTTAATTCTTCTTTCTCTCCTGTTGAGCTGGCACAGGCCTCTCGAGAGTCAATCTAATTTTGACCTTCTATGCTTGCCTTTTTATCCTCGGGCATTTTCTGCGTTGTCTTCACCTCGTAGCGCTGCTGCTCGTCGCGGCGCTCATGGAGGCTCTGCTCACAGCAACGCCGCCGCCGTTCACTTGGCCGCTGGCCCGACTGCAGCCCTAGGCCGCAACCTCGGTAACGCCGCTCAGATTGCCGCTCAGCGCGCTGGCTTAGTCCCAGCGACGACTGGGGACGGCAATTGTGGAGACGGCGGCAGTTTAAGAACTACAATCTTTGCGATGGTTCGAGCAGTGGCTTTAGGCGTAGCTGTGGAAACCGCCAATCGCTGCCTCAAGCAGAGATAGGTATAGTTCCCATTATTTTCCTTACCTTGAAGGCCCAAGGCCCAATGGCCATTGCTAACAGAGAAGTATCATATCTTATTTTTATGGCCATTAGTGTCAGTCGTCGTAAAGTGTGTAGCGAAAGTTCAGCAGTGCAAACGGAAATGGAACGAAAATAAAAGGGCAGAAGCAGAAGCAGCATACATACATTCACATTCAGACTGGCTCGGAAGACTCGATTCTATGAAATGTGGGGTGAGCAGTGAAACATTTAACTTTATCTATAAATGGAGTCTATAATGGGCTTTTAACGTACGCAAGAAGCAAGAAGGGGACACCATTGCTATGGGAGGTTATATTTTTTTATTCTTCCAAAAGTTTCCTGTTATTTCTGGCTACATGGAAATAGGTAGAAATAACGACCATGCTACGGACTTCATATCGAGCACAAGAAATAAGGGGAGAAGGGAGGCTCTCCCTTCGCTGCTCACTTCGGCCATTCGCAATGAAAACTACTGCACTTCTTTTTTCTAACAGACATATCCTCCCCTGCTCGTCCATCAACCACCTTTTTTTTCAAAGACGAGCAGGAGGTGCGACTTTCGTTCAGACGAGCACGCTTAGTTGTCCCAGGTGTTCTTGCCTGCTTGCGGCATCATTGCCGCGCCGGCCAGCAATTGAGTCGACATGCGTGGCGCGGCTTTAGCGCCGCCCTCGCGGTCCCGGAAGTTCACATGGTCGCCCGCAATGTCGGAAATGCCCACCATGGCGTCCCCCAGGCCCGACGAGCACTGCGCGAGCACCTTGGGGTCCTTGAAGTGGGTCACCGCTTGCACGATGGCCTGGGCGCGCTTGAACGGGTCGCCCGACTTGAAGATGCCCGACCCCACGAACACGCCGTCCATGCCGAGCTGCATCATAAGGGCCGCGTCGGCGGGGGTCGCCACGCCGCCCGCGGCGAAGTTGACCACGGGGAGCTTGCCGTGCTCGTGCACGTACCGGACCAGCTCGAGGGGCGCGCTCATTTCCTTGGCGGCGACGAAGAGCTCGTCTTCCTGCAAGGCCTTGAGGCGGCGGATGCCCCGCATCAGGTCGCGCGCGTGGCGCACGGCTTCCACCACGTTGCCCGTGCCGGCCTCGCCCTTGGTGCGGAGCATGGCGGCGCCCTCGGCAATGCGCCGCAACGCTTCGCCGAGGTTGCGGCAGCCGCACACGAAGGGCACGGTGAAGCCGTTCTTGTCGATGTGGTTGTCCTCGTCGGCCATGGTGAGCACCTGGGTGGCAGCAGCAGCAGCCACAAGCAATGGCAACGAGGCGCCAGGAAACTCGTGAGCACGAGATGCCTCTTATTGGCAGAAAGTGTCAGGCACTACTCTTCGAGATAAAAGAATCAGGAGCACTACCATCGACCGATAAAACTAAACAGTGCCACCCACCTCGGACTCGTCGATGAAGTCAACTTCGATGGCTTGCAAGATTTGCGCCTCCACAAAGTGCCCAATGCGGGACTTGGCCATCACTGGGATGGTCACGGCGGCCTTGATCGCTTGAATCATCTCCGGGTCCGACATACGGGCCACGCCTAATAAAAGAGCATACGATGCCGTGTTCAACAAGATTAGATCGAAAATTACAGACAGTTCTCATACGACTCCGAAGACAAAAAACGAGAACATGCTGGTGCGAAATGTAAACTTACCGCCATCGGTGCGGATATCAGCAGGGATGCGCTCCAAAGCCATCACTGCCACGGCACCTGCCCGCTCAGCAAGCTTGGCCTGGAACAGTCACGAGAACAACCAAAAATTCGTGAATTCCAGCAAGCATTCACTCAATGGAAAGCACGGAACGTAAAAGCATAGTGGAAAACTGCTTGTCAAACAGAATTCATTAATCTAAAACGTGACACTGTCAATATGTCAATACTAGACCAACATGCTAAGGTCAGGAACTATGCTTGCTTGAAGAGTTCTCAAATTCTGAAGTGGAATTAAGTTTCGGACCTGTTCAACGTTCATCACGTCCATGATAACGCCGCCCTTCAGGGACTGCGCCATGCCACGCTTCACCGCCGAGGTGCCAGTTGCTCCATTCACTTGGTTGTCCATGATGAATTTAAGAGGGTCTACCGCGATCGAGATGCAATGTAGACGGCAATGAGGACAACAAAGGAACCTCAGAAGAGTGAATTCAAGAAGTGGGGTTGGATGGACTGCCCCACGAGGCAAGAAACAATGCGAATTCGCTCTCTCTCAAATTCTTCTCGCATGACATCGTGCACCGCTTCTCTGCTCGGCCCTAGAGCCAGCTCTCGATTTATGTACTCACAATGAGGCCGAAGGTTCTAGTGCTGAGTGTTAAAGAATCTGAAAGGACATGCGTCTCATCTGGTTCTGACTGAGCTCGGTTTTGCACTTTACAGAGGAGATTCGCAAAACCCACCGGCCCGCCGGTGCCTGGCGTACAAGCTAGGCTTAAGTGACTCTTATGCTGTCGCCTAAACGGCACTCTTTCCTGTATAGTTCCTAATACCAGTCCTCCCCCCGGGGGAGGCGCGAAAAAAGACACCCCGCGGCTGCTCCAACCGCAGCAACTATCGCAGCGCACACGGCGAAGTAACTGCGTATGATAGCTACATGAACCCCGAGCCCGGCTTCCGAGCCGGGCCAGGGGATTCCTACGATGCTGCCTAAATGGCGCCCTTCCCCTGTATAGCTACTACGTAACACCAGTCCTCCCCTCGGGGGAGGCGCGAAAAAAGACACACAAGGACACCAAACGCCCTTGCCTTTACTTGCATCTACCTCTAACACCAGGGGCCCTACGGGGCCCCCAAAGACAATACTTTCTGCTACAATAATGAGAGGCATAATAAGCACCGTGACTTACTATCTTCTAATAGGATATGGGCCAGTACCTTCCAAGCAAGTCGCATATAGTGCATTGAATCAATCCATGGTGCCCCTCTCATCCGCTGTCCCCTTTGTTTCGGTTTTTCCTTCTTGTCCCCGGTCTCCCAGATACGAAGTTTAAGATATCTCGAGCCGAGTCAAGGAATGTGACCGAACCGAAGGTGGCAACGCCTCGGCGCTCCACGCGCATCGTACATCTGAATGCGGTGCAGCCCAGAGAAGCGTTGAGGACTGCGTTGGTATGGGCGAAGCTGACACTCAACTCACCGGTTCACCCAGACACAATTTGTTGTGAGTTAGACTGGCGCCGTACCACCACGATTTGCAGCTGCCCGATTTTTTGTGGAGTTTGCAACCGGCGTTCTGATTTCTTACCGGCTAAGCATGGGCCCGCCGGACGTCTCAGAACCGAGCTGCGCAGAACATCTGCATGGAGGCCAGCGCAATCGAATTAAACGTAGCAGAAAGGAGAGGCTGATCTTCTACGGAGCTGTACAGTTGGATGGCCCTCGCTAGACCTACCATGTCAACGTAGAAGACCAAGGAAATGCAAGAAGGATGAAGCAGCCATGAAGGCCGAGGCTAGGGCACGGGCCATCAAAGTTTGACCAAAGTTAAGTCTCGGACAATGACATGCGCTATGGCATCAAGAAAAGCATGGTCAAGTTTCCAGGAAGACGAGAGCTTAGGAGGCCAGCGCGGCGCCTCACCTTCATCAAGAACAACATCAGCAGTAAAGAAAAGTAACAGCAGCAGCGAAAGCAGTCACGTGA
>Ga0307930_1000365_pt1 | contig 35816 bp, 34 predicted proteins | sample OrgLakmetageno46_FD_203161 | JGI IMG/M metagenome (GOLD analysis project Ga0307930, IMG submission 203161) | Saline water microbial communities from Organic Lake, Antarctica - #46 | ecosystem: Environmental > Aquatic > Non-marine Saline and Alkaline > Saline | place: Antarctica: Organic Lake...
ACGATAGCGGACTTAGCTATGATGTCAGCAAAGCAATACGCATTAATGTCGATCTAGGTAAGACGGTGCGCAACCAAAATGAGCGTCAGTCTAATTACAAGGCGGAATTAGGCTTAGATTATAACCTCGGAGATTTCACTTACAATGTCGACGCGAGTTATGATCAGCGCCGTGACGCTAAGTGGCAGTATACCGCTAGGCTAAGAAAGAGGCTGCGTCAGAATAGTAACTACGCCTATCAACTTGAGGTAAGTTATGACCAAAGCGATGATGTACGCCTAGAAATGTCTTTTGAATATAAATTTAACGACTTTTTAAAAACAGATGCTAACTATAGGAGTAACAGAGAACAGCAATACAAGGTCAGAGCTAGCTACGAAACCGTGATCAATTTGAAAAAACCATTGGCCGCTAATAATGCGAAATATCCTGATAGTGGGTATGTTGAGGGCACGATTTTTATTGATAAAAATGCCAATGGTGAAAAAGATACTAACGAGGAACCTATTGCGGACGTAGGAGTGGGCATAGGTCAAAATAAAGTAGAGACCAACAGCTCAGGTATTTTTTATCTCAGTGATGTAGAGCCATATAGAAGTAATGAGTTGCATTATGATTATTCCGGTATCATGATCGACCCGACCCTTAAAGCGGATAATGATCAAACAGTAAAGCTCTTACCTGCATCGGGTAAAAAAATATCTGTCGGACTTGTTCCATTATCCTTGATCATGGGCTCTATTTACCTGCCAGAAACAGAGGACAAAATAAGTAATAAGTTTTTTAGCTATGTTGAGATAGTCGTCGAAAAAAATAATGTTTATTACACCAGCATAGCCCCTGAGTATGACGGTTTCTATGTCTTACAAGACCTAAAACCGGGAAAATATAAGCTGAAAATGAATTACTTGGGCAGCGAAACCATCACGCTTGAAGAAGAAATCCTTAGCGTGGTCGTTCTCTCTGGAGAGACTGGCGATTTTTATGAGGGACTTGATTTTACGGTTTCCAAAATCAAAAAATAATCGACCTGTGATTAGCAGCAACAAAAGCTTGGATCGCAGGTGTGCTCGGTCACAGGACAAACTCACTGCTATAACCCCTCCCCTGAGCCGATGTGTTTGTAAGGACGTATTAAGATTAAATCTTCCGTAACCATAAAAAGCTACCCGACTCGATTCATCTACAGACAATTTCACGTGCAGCTATATAAGCGCTACTCGACGCGATTTTTAACTCTAAGTAGACATTGCAGCATAAATCTTGTCGGTCCCAGATAGCGCTTTTTCGTGTAACTTGCGAATTAGCGCGTACCAAAAATTTTATCACCAGCGTCACCTAAGCCTGGCAAAATATAGCCCTTATCATTAAGTCGGTCGTCAATAGCGGCGACATATATATCGACATCAGAATGAACGTTGATAACGGCTTCTATTCCCTCAGGGGCCGCTACCAAAAACAAACCCAAAATATGCTTACAACCTTTGCTTTTTAGTAAATCAATTGTCGCGATTAAGGTGCCACCGGTGGCTAACATCGGGTCAACAATTAGAGCAATGCGTGAGTCAATATCACTAACTACTTTGTCGAAATAAGCCACCGGCTGCAACGTTTCCTCATCTCGATATAGGCCTACTACGCTAATTTTGGCATTAGGAACCAAGCTCAAAACACCATCGAGCATGCCTAAACCAGCCCGTAAAATAGGCACCACTGTTATTTTTTTACCTTTGATTTGATTGACTGAAATAGGCTCACCTGTCCACCCTTTAATCTCGATACCTTCAACTTCTAGTTCACGAGTAGCCTCATATGTAAGCAAGTTAGCGACTTCACTGGCGAGTTCTCTAAAATCTTTACTACTGACACCATAAGCGCGCATCAAACCAATTTTATGTTGAATGAGCGGGTGTTTTATTTCATAGACTGACATGCTAATCCCTTTACTAAAACCTGTATTTGATATTGATAAGGATACTGGTAAAAAACCACCTAAACAAACACCATGATTTCTACCGACATCATAATGTATGTTACCTCAAAATATGAATCAATCATCTCAATTATTTACATCAATTATTGAAGCGCTTGGACGCAGCACTTTGCCTTCAGTGGTGACGGAAGGCAAAGCCAAGTCACAGGGCTTACCCCACAAAAAGCCTCAAACACTTTTTCGACTCTCTCTCCAATGTGTAAATTGCTCACCAATCATCAACATGCAAGGGGTTAAGAACAAAGTTAACAATGTAGCGAAGGTCAAGCCACCTGCAATAGTGCTCGATAATTGTGTCCACCATTGAGAAGAAGGCGCACCTACTGAAATATTACGCCCCAGAATATCGATGGTTAGTCCAAATACCATGGGCATGAGTCCCAAGACCGTTGTTACTGAAGTGAGTAATACAGGTCGCATTCTTTGTGCGCAAGTACGCATAATAGCGTCCTTCGCGCTCAGTCCTTTGCTTTTTAAATCGTTAAAGGTGTCAATCAGAACAATATTGTTATTCACCACAATGCCCGCAAGCGCAATTACGCCGATGCCGCTCATTACTACGCCAAATGCTTGTCCTGTTAGCAGCAGGCCAATAAATACCCCTGTGGTGGAGAAAACAATCGCACTTAATACAATAAAGGATTGATAAAAACTGTTAAATTGCGTGAGTAAAATCAGTAACATCATAAATATTGCAATGATAAAGGCTGTGCCTAAGAAAGACATGGTTTCTTGGAGATCTTCGTCTTGGCCTTTAAATCGCAGGATAACGCCCGGGGGTAGTGGATCAGCGGCAAGTGCATTTTTCATTAAGGTGACTTGTTGATCAGCCAATACAGCCTCTTCAATAGCCGCTTTTATACTCATTACTCTGCGCCCATCAGTGCGATTGACTCTGCCAGTTTTTTGCGCAGGTTCAAAGGTCACGAAGTTGCGTATAGGCACATTACCTGCACTTGTGGGTATGCGTAATTCGTTAAGCTGTTGCAAGTTGCGTTCGCTTTGGGGGAACCTAAGCCTAATTTCAAGTTCCTCTTCAGCGTCGTCGGGGCGATATTCTGCTAGCAAAACACCATTTGTAATCATGGTCACTACGTTACCCAGCAAGGTAACATCGGCGTCAAATTGCGCGGCTTTTTCGCGATCGACTATTAGCTTCCATTCAATGCTTGGGAGCGGGCGGCTATCTTCAACATCGACAAAGTTACCCACTTCTTGCATTAATGTCAGAATGTGTTCAACACCTTGGTTTAGTTTGTCATTTTGAATAGCGCTAATTTCAAGATCGAAAGGTTTCCCCCCTGCCGGTCCAGATTCTTGTTCGCGTATTTGTACTTTAATACCCGGAATATTGCCGGCTTCATTGCGTAGCCGTTTTATAATGTCGACAGCTGGTGGGCGCTTTTGCCAGTTGGTAAGCTCTAATTGAATCACCCCAATGACGTCTGCAGGCATATTGCCTTGGGTTTGTGCACCTCCTCCCATAGTGCGCGTGTACACTGATTTAATCCCGTTTTTGGTGAGTAAATCTTGTTCAACTTGCGCGACTAAAAGATCCCGCTCAGTAATCGATAAGTCGCCACGGGCTTGTACTTGAACTTGAATAAACTCAGGCTCAATAGTAGGGAAAAACTCGACGCCTTTGCCTAAAGTGAAATACGCTACGTAAGCCAGTATCAAAGACAATACTACGCCTGCGAGAATACGCTTAGGATGATCAATAATGGGTTCTAGACTGCGTAAATAAGTACCCACTCCTCCTTTTATTGATTTCAAGTGACCATCTTCACTGGCTTGTAAATTGCCGTCTGTATCTTCAGCTTGTTTGTTTTTTGCGACTTTATCACTCGTAATAATCCCGCCGAGTACCGGAATAAAAATGAGTGCCATAAAGAGTGATGCGCCCAAGGTAATAATAACAGTCATGGGTAAGAGTTTCATAAACTCCCCTGTTATGCCTGGCCAAAATAGTAAGGGAAAAAAGACCACTAAGGTAGTCGCGGTAGAAGCAATAATTGGCCAACTCATGCGTTTAGAAGCCGCGGCAAAGGCTTGCTTTGGAGTAGCACCTTCAGACATTTTTCGGTCGGCAAGTTCTATCGTGACTATAGCCCCATCCACTAGCATTCCCACCACTAAAATAAGGCTAAACAACACAACTATATTAAGTGTCATACCAAGGGCGCTTATAATTAACATCCCGGCTAAAAATGAACCAGGAATAGACAAGCCAACTAATATTGAAGGGCGAACGCCAAGTACCGCAACAATCACAATCATAACCAAAATGATGGCCGTGATTACATTGTTTTCCAAGTTGCCGAGCATGGTTTTTATTTGCTCTGATTTATCCTGTAAGTAATCCACTTTAATGCTGTCAGGCCAAAACAATTTGTTTTGTTCAACGATGTCTCTCACTTGAGCGATGGTCTCAATAATATTAGCGCCTGTGCGTTTTGATACTTCAAGCGCTAGGGCAGTTTCGCCTTGAATACGAGCGAATGAACCAGGGTCTTTAAAGGTACGACGAATGGTCGCTACATCTTCAAAGGTCACGATAGTATTGCCCACACGTTTAATTGGTAAACTTTGTAAATCACGTAAGCCCTCAATAACGCCTGGTACTTTAAACACCATGCGTCCTGCACTTTGCTCAAGCGCGCCGGCCGCAACCAATCGGTTGTTCTGCGTCACAAAGTTAAATACATCGCTTAACGATAAGTTGTAAGTTTCAAGCTTATTAGGCTCAATAATTACTTCTAGAAGCTCTTCGCGTTCGCCACCGATGTCGACTTCTAGTACGCCCGACAGTCCTTCTATTTGGTCTTGTAAACTGCGTGCAATAACGAGCAAGGTCCTTTCCGGTAATTCGCCAGAGAGAACTACCGTTAACACAGGAAATAAAGCAACATTAACTTCAGTCACTCGCGGTTCGTCTGTACCTTGTGGGAGTTCGGCTCGAGCTAGGTCGACTTTTTCACGCACATCTTGTAAGGCAAAGTCTGGATTAAAACCCGCATCAAATTCAAGTGTCACTGAAGCAAATCCTTCAGCGCCCACGCCACGCATCTCTTTAAGTCCTTCCAAAGACTGCAGTTCCTGTTCTAAAGGTTTTAGCAATAAACGCTCGGCATCTTCGGGCGCTATACCCTCATAATTAACCGACACGTAAATAGTCGGAATAGGAATATCGGGCTCGGACTCTTTTGGGATACTAAAATAAGCACTCGTTCCCATAATCAAAATAATAATGAACGAGAGCGCAACAGTACGTGAACGACTAAAGGCGCCGTCAATAAGACGATCCATACTATTGCGCCTGCTTGTTTATAGGCTTAACTTTATTGCCTGCTTTGACAAAGCCTTGCCCGGTGATGATCACCTTTGCGGTATCAGGTAATCCCGTTACCCAAGTACCGTTGCTATCGGATTGAACTAACTCGATCGGATGGAATTCAACAATATCTTGCTCATTTACCGTTTTAACGCCAATTCCCCCTGAGTCGCTCAAACTGAATAGTGCTGGTGACAAATAATACGCTTTTACCTTTTTTGTGGGTATTTGTGCTTGTGCACTGATACCTGAGCGTAAGCTGCCGTTTGCGTTGTCTATTTCAATTTCAACATCAAATGTACGCGTACTGTTATTGGCACGTGGTGCAATGTATCGAATACGGCCTTGGCGAAACATGCCATTGGCAAAATTGACTTGTGCAGTCATGTCTTTTTCTACATTTACTATGTCCTGCTGCGCAATGGCAACTAAAACCACAATAGGGTGGTTTTCGACCACGACCGCTATGGGTGTATTGGCCTCTATATAGTCTCCGACTTCTACCAAACGTTTTTCCAATATACCGCTTAAAGGTGACACGATTGTTGTGTTTTTTATGTCTCGCTGAATATTTGCCACATTCGTTTCCGATGCTTTTAAGTTGGCAAATGCTGTTTCTACTTCACCCTCTGATTGAAACTTCTTATCTTCGAGTTTTTTCACTCTTTCGTAAGTTTTTTGATTGAGATTTAGTAAGGCTTTTTGTTGCTCTAGCACCAGCATTCTGTCTTGCATATCAATACTGACGATTACATCGTTAGTGCTCACTGCTAGACCTTCTTGGGCTTTTACAGAAACCACATTGCCTAGGGTTTGAGATCTGATCGTTACCACTCTATTAGGCTCAGCTTGACCTTGCGCAGTCACCAATATCGACTTGTCTTGCGCGGTTAATTGTGCAACTTCAACACTAAATAGATCCTTTGCCTGAGCATTGTTAAGCAAATCACGATTTGATTGTGTATCGTTTTCAGCGAATAAGCCGCTCAGCATCCATGTGCACAAAATCACAATAAATGCTAAGGCAATAATATAAGGGTTCTTCATTATTAGGGGGTTCCGAAAATTAGAAAGTTTGCTTTACGTTTAGCAAATTACTTGTTAGTGATAGCCAAAGAAGCGTGATAAAAATCTTTGTAAAATTTTTCAAGTTCTTGCAAGCGTTTTTGTGCACCACTCCATTGTTGGGGTAGTTGCTCTCTTGCTTCTTCTACTACTTCTTGAGCGTATAGCATGCGGGTTTGTATTCCTCGCATTAGGCTGACGTAAGGGTTTTTGCGTAAGCGAAAATAATTTTGTCTTTCACCCGGTTTGGCGGTGCGCTCTATTATGGCGAGCGTCTCTAGTAAACGCGTATTGGTGCTTACACTAGCGCGGCTAACTTGCAGTTTTTCGCTCAGTTGGGAAAAGCTAAAAGGCTCATCAAACAAGACTAATACACCGAGTATCCTGCCGGATATGCGAGGCATGCCCTCAGCTTGACTAATCAGTCCAAGTCGTTCGATAAATTCTTCAATGGCTTGTTCAGTTTTCTCTAATTTCAATTTATTTTACTCGTGCTTACAATAAATGTTTATGTTGTTCAGTTCCAACTGAATGATATAAACATTAACGTCTAATTGCAATTGATAGTGTGTCAAAAACACTTCTCGATTACCGATCGATAAGCTTAGCTGCTCCAGACAAACTTGCTCCCGATAACTTAATTAAGGATGAACAGGTATCGGCATGGCAGTAAACGCAACAGATTTTGCTAAAGTGGTGGTGCAGCGTGAATGGCATAAAGTGCAGCAAAAATTACGCTGTTCTGAACATTAATTAAACAAACCGTCGAGCATTCGTTTGGTGCTATTAAGCTGTTAGTTCGACCGTAAATGCTTTAGTATTTCGCAATCTTTAATACGCTCATTTTTACAACAATTCGCCAGTGTTTTTAAGTTTTGCTCTAGCTGGTGCAATTCATATTGGGCAATGCGTATTTTCTCAAGTTGTTGAAAAATTATTGCATCAACTTGCTTGCACGGACCGTTACCACTGCTCTGCACCACAACTAGTCGCTTTATGTCAGCCAGTGGGATACGTAACTCTTTACAACGTCGAATGAATTTTAACGATGATACATCTTGTTCATCATAATGCCTGTAACCGTTATCACCACGTTTCGCCTTTGGTAGTAGACCAATGTCTTCGTAGTAGCGGATGGTTTTAGCGCTTACCCCAGTAACACTCGCTAATTGTTTTATTTGCATGTTTGCTTGACCTTCCTGTAACTGGAAGCTTTATTCTACACGCAATCAATATCAAAGTAACGAGACCCCATTAAGGCCTCTCTAGCATTAAGGAATATGATCATCATGAGCGCTTTTCACTTCTGTAAACAATTTGTTTTATTCATTGTTGCCGTCAATATGTTCACTTTTAAATTGCAAGCCCATCAGAGCGAAACCGAGACAAACGTTAACTCATCTTCACCAGAGGAATTGACGATAAGTGACAAATCTTTTGATGAAGACGAGCATAAACATGAGCATGGTGATAGCAACCCTCAGGATGAACATATGCATCACGATGACGAACATGACGAGGTTGAATCTATTCTAGTTACGTCCACTCGTTCGCCTCGGTCGATAAACAGTGAGCCTATTCGAATAGAAGTTATCAACAGCGAAGAGCTTCAAGAGAAAGCCATTATGCGGCCAGGTAACATCTCCATGTTGGTAGCTGAAACTGGCGGTGTGCGAGTACAAACAACTTCTCCCGCTCTTGGCAGTGCGAACATTCGCTTACAAGGTCTTTATGGTCGCTACACTCAGTTACTTAACGATGGCTTAGCCCTCTATGGTGGTCAAGCTTCCTCCATTGGTCTACTGCAAATCCCGCCAACTGACTTGTCCCGTGTTGAGATAATCAAGGGCTCGGCCTCTTCACTATATGGCGGTTCTGCCATGGGTGGCGTGATCAATCTAATTTCGCGCCGGCCCACCCAGAAGCCCGAAGGCGAAGTACTGTTGAATGCAACTTCGCGCGATGGACAAGACATAACCACCTATTTAGCGGCACCTATTAGCGATTCTTTTGGCGCATCGTTTACCGCCGGCGCCCATCATCAGGCTAAACAAGACCTCGACGACGACGGCTGGATCGACATGGCAGGGTATGAACGTTTCACTGCTCGGCCACGCTTGTTTTGGGACGGTGAAAACGGTGCTAGCTTATACGCAACAGCTGGCTTTATGACAGAAAAACGCGAAGGCGGCACAAGAACGGGTCAAACTGTGCCAGATGGCAGCACTTTTGTGTAAAACCAAGACAGCGAACGCTTTGATGCTGGCCTAATTGCTAATGGCCCCTTAGGAGAAGTATTAAGCTGGAATGCACGCGGCTCCGTCATGGTGCAAAGTCATAACAAACAGTTTGGCGACGTACTTGACGACGACCGTCATGAGAGTTGTCTCCTGGAGAGCACATTGTCAGGTTATACGCTCAGCTCAAAATGGGTGGTTGGTTTAGCTATGCAGTCAGATAGCTTTGAGTCTGAAGATTTTCCTAGCTTCAACTATTCATACGACGTACCGGGTATATTTGCACAAGCTGACTATGAGTTCACAGAACAGATTTCGACCTCAATCAGTGCACGCTTAGATGATCATAGCGAGTTTGGATCGCAGTTTAGTCCGCGCATATCAATGCTCTATCGCCCTGATGATTGGACTATCCGAGCATCCTATGGGCGCGGCTATTTTGCGCCGACACCGTTTGTGGAAGAGATTGAAGCCGCGGGTCTGTCGCGTCTCGAGCCGCTAAACGACATAACAGAAGAAACCGCTATCACGTCGTCTTTGGACATTGGATATAAATACAATAAACTTGAAACTAACATTACCTTCTTTACTTCAAGCGTTGATGGCGTAACTGAGTTAGAAGCTTTAGCTTCTCAAAGCGGCGGGCCGCTGGACCGAGTTCGTTTGCTAAATGCAGCAGGCGAATCGCGTATTTATGGCTCAGAGTTATTGCTGCGCTATAAGTGGCAAGACTATAAACTCACCGCCAGTTATCTATACTTAGATGCAACTGAATTTGACGAAACCAGTTCAAGCCGTCAGCGCATTGGGCTTACTCCGCAACATTCAGCCGGCTTTGTTGCTATGAAGGAGCAGCACGGTAAATTTAGAATTGGTTTTGAAGCTTACTACACGGGTATACAGCGTTTAGACGGCAATCCTTTCCGAGCACAGAGTTCGCCTTATTGGCATCTCGGACTAATGGGCGAAATTACGAGAGGCCAATTCAGCTGGTTTATCAACGCGGAGAACTTGCTCAATATCCGCCAGACCAAAGAAGACTCGCTAGTATTGCCAATGCGCGCACCCGATGGGCAGTGGACCACCGATATTTGGTCACGCAACGATGGCTTTATTGTTAATGCGGGTGTAAGAATTCGCTTTGGCGCTTAATGTTGTGGTCAAAACGTCTTACGTTGACGAACTTGCCATGCACATAAGATTAACGTGTACCTTCGCAGTGCTTATCTTCTTGCCACTGTCCTTCTGCAAATTTGTGGCAGATATATCGTCGTGCCTAACTGCTGTATTGCAAAGAATTATGATTTCTGGCAGCATCGCCAATAATAAATTATTTGCTGTTTTAATTTCATCATATGGACGTACTTATGAGACTTTTAATAGTCCTTTTTGTTATTGCCTTGGGCGGCTGCAAGTCGAGTCCCCAATATTTAAACACCAACACCTTAATGGACCAGTATCCAACTATTGGTGTGTTAACACTCTCTACTGAATCTAGCCTTGACGCCTTTGAACCAGAGTTAACTGCTTTTTATCAAACTAAAATTGAAAGTGAATTAATGAGCAAAGGCTTTAAGGTGGTTAATGCTGATGTGGTTAGAGACTTTCAAACTGAATTTGAAGAAAACAGCACGGGCTTATATAACGTCAACACGGGTCAAATGAATGAGACTTTGGCGAACCAATTATTTGTTAAAGCATTGCAGCGTGCAGCTATTGAATTACAGGTTGATGCCTTCTTATTTGTTGGTGTAGACACAGTTAGAGCGACCTTTTCTAATAACATTTTTTCTAGTTACGTTGCTTCGTGGTACGGACAAGAGGAAACCTACTTGTCTGAGGGGGTTGATGCTGGTGATGTTTTAGGCTCCTTGTTTGTGCAAAAAACAGGATACTTGCCAGGTGCCCGTTTATATTTACGCTTTAGAGATCCTGACAATAACCTATTGTCCCTAGCTGGCGGTGGCATAGAGTTACTGGCCAGATTTGATGACGACGGTGAGGTACAAACCAAAACGTCTGACAAGCTTTTTGATGACGAAAATGAGTTGCTGCAGGCATTACAACTTGCATTTAGCGATCTTGCCAGCCATAAACAGAAGAAAAAATGACACGTATAATTAGCTTAATATTTATATTGATTGGATTAGCTGGGTGTAATTCTCTTACCATTCCTAGCAAGCCTAGAGTACTTGCACCCGCGTTAAATTTGTTAACGAGTAATGTCAGTCAAGAAATTTTGTACATATGGTTGCCCCCAGCTGCGCAGAGTGAGTTTACCCGTTATGTTGAAGCAGTTGATGCTGATGCCGCCATTTTTATGGCTGGGCGATCGCATGCTAATTTACATTCATCTGCTCAATTAGCATTTACTGAGAATGTTAATAACTTAGGCGGATTGTTCAACAAGACAAACGGCAGGTTGAATCAAGAAATTCTAAATCAAGCTATCAGTGAGACCAGTCGCGCGCTTTTTAGCAATTACGATAAGCTGACTAATATTTTGTACATCACACCTTTTAAAGAATCGGTACAGGTGATTGATGGTGTGGTGCGCTGGCAGCAAACTGAACAAAAGTTCTTTGAACATAATGCTGGCTCTATGCAGAGTAAAACAGCGATTAGCCTGCAGCTTAATTATTTAGGTCGTGGTGCTGCTCCCGCTATTCTGATAATTGGCTTAGACACAAAGTCTGCAAATACCGCTGATAAAGGCAGATATAAGAATGTAATTGACTTTATGTTGACGCCTTTGTTAACGCCTGTTAACTAATTTAACCCGCGGGTCATTGCTATTTCTGCTCAAATTCAGATAAGTGGGTAGCTCGCATTGGTGTCCCAATTACTTCCGTAATTTTACCGATTGGCTTTTTCGGCTTGGCTTTTGTTCATATTTTGGCAGGGCAAATCCATTCTGTTAAACCTTTTCTTAAATCTGATTTTTCAGATATACCTAAAGCAACTTTATTAGCCTGATGGCATATTGTATCTTTAACATTATTCGTTTTTGGACTTGTATTAACTTATATTGCTTGGTTTAATTTACACTCTTTTCAAAATATCGTTGTTGGTATTTCAATAAGTCTTATTGTTTTCTCTTTGTTCTTTATCGCTGTAGGTTGGTGCTTCTTTAAGTTTCAAGCATTTGCAAAACTTCCACAATGGATTTTATTATTACCTATAAGAGTCTTAAACTTTGTTGGTGCCAAGTAAACATAATAAATAGGTATAGGCCGCTAACTTTTTCCGCAACTTAATCCTATTGTTGAACAACCTCCCTCGGTGCCAGCAGGCAAGGTTTATAAGGTAAATAGCTCTTGTCCTTGTTGCGGCCCTATGGCGATGCGATAGCTGACAGAACAAGTCCGAATGTATGGGGTGGAATGGCAGTAACTTGAAGAGCAACAACCACCATTATCCACTCATATCTCCAAAGAACATCAATAGATTTTTATTTTGCGAATATAGAAAGTCATAATGCGAAAAAGCTAATGGCTTTTATCTATCTTAATGATCTTTATGAATAAAATTATTGGCGCGTAATATGCTTTACGAATTAAGAGAATAATGTGAATAAAGATTAATTATAGATATCCACTATTGCATATAAGGAATAACGATGAATAGATTCAAACTGTTCACGCTTGCGTTGGCATTACCATTACTCATCAACTGTGGGGGCGACGAAGATAGCAGTGCTAATGTAATTGAAGAACCACCAGCACTAATCCCCACTGAAAATACAGGCAAAACAACATTATTAAAGGACAATCCACATTCTCAAGGATCACCAGTAAAAGTATTCGACAATTATTCAATAAATATTGATATGACAGAAATAAATATGCAAGGCGAGTATCTTTTTTTAAAAATTATCGACAAGCATAAAAAAGCACTCTTTTTAGGGCAAATTGTTCTTCATGACAATATTAAGGTTCCCCTCACTATTGTGGTTGATTCGTTTCCGCTGGTAGTTGAGTTGTACTCTGAATCAAAAGAAGATAAAACAATAAGCTACGAGGTTTATTATGATTAATTTATTTTTTAGATATGTATTTGTTTTCACTAGTTTAGTCAGTATTTTATTATTTTCAACTGCGTCTAATGCTCAAGAAGAAAGCGAGTTATTAAAGCACACTATTTCTAAAGGTAGTGGTGATATTAATTTATTATTAGCACAAGGCAATAAAGCAATTAACCCTAATTTTTTAGAAACATTACGACTTCAAAATGATGGGTTATTGATGCTTGGTGTTGATATTAATGAAGCCTCATCTGGAAGCGAAAAAGCCAGTAGTCAGGGAGTTGCTATTGAATATTTAACTCTAACGATTATTACCAACGAAGACACTTACACATTTACCGATTTTTCAACAAAAACAAAATGTTCTCTGGCAAAAATTAATAGTGAGAATCGTCAGTTTTACTACACTTTACTCGGACGTACTGGCTCTAACAGCATCACAGGTAGTAACTTAAACGGCACCTCTTTTGATGACACTTTGAAGATACCGGTAGATATAGATTTATCCAACGCTCTTTCGATTCAACTCGACATTCAATTGCTCGAAACAAATGAGGAATTAGGCGATCCAGAAGAATTCTATGATTATAGTGCAGGCTTTGAAGATTTAGCTTTGTTAACTTCTACAGACGTTGACTTCCTCGATACACAAGCTGCGGGAAGAGGCGATGCCCCATTAGTTGTCCTTTCTGACAACCCTACAGCCGTTGCTAGTAGAGTATATTATCCATCTTCTACTTCGTACTATTTAGTTGGATATGAAGATGAATATCCTCAGTTAAGTGATTATGACTTTAATGATTTAGTCGTCGCATATCGCGTAAACTTTGGTTTAGATGAAGAGCTGAAGGTGGTAACCATTAGTGCCGAAGGCTACCTTATCGCTCGTGGAGGAAGTTACGATCATAGTTGGCACCTTAGAATCGAATTACCTGAGGGGTCGCAAGCAGATGGTACTTTCCAGCTTTATATCCCACCGGGTGTGACATCGGGAGATGAACTTATTCAATATATTGATACCAGTTCAGGTATAGATATCACTATCTATAATAACACTACATTGTTGTTTTACGATCCAGCTTCGCCATTTACTAACACACTTTGGGACAGCGAGCATATATTAGGACACAAGTTTTCTTTTGAGATAACGTTAGGAAACCCAGTAAGCTTAGAAGAAATGGATGAAGCCCCTTTTGATCCTTACTTGTATGTACATAACACCAATTTAGAAATACATCTGACAGGTAAGTCACCCGTTATGCCTGAGTCAGATAACATGAGTCAAGGTTTAACGTCATTTAGCGACGAAAACGGATACCCATTTGCACTAGTATTTCCTGAAGACTGGAAATTTCCGAACGAATATGTCGATATTGGCGCAGCCTACCCACAATTACTTGAATATATTCAATCAAACCGTCAAAGCCAAGTGGATTGGTACAAGAATGGTGTTGCTTCTGGCATTACCAAACACAACAAAACTGATTGGGAATGGTAATTAGGACAAATAGTACACACCCCTCATCTATGCAAAAGGGATTGATTGCGTTGCTATTTAGGGGGTAGTTGTGATTCTCCTGAGAATAGTCGAGTAGTATATTCATAGTCAACTATAAAAAGCGATAGTGCATAGTTGACGTGATAGATAACGACAGGGGCGTGATTGTCGGCCCATATACATCTCCATCATTATCCTAAAACAGCACACTGTATCTATCTGCATCAACATTGTTCCAATGAAACCACAAAGTTATTCTCATTGTTGACGCTCGTCACGGTGAGCGTTTGCGAAGCCTCAGAGTTGACCGTTATATCAACAGTATCGGTTGAAGTGCCGTCTTCATTATCGATGACGGTGAACTGAAAGATGAAGGTCGTTGCAACACAGTGGAAATCTTGCTGGGTGGCTGATGTAACCATATCGTCGTGAGAAGACGTTTTGATGCGGGTAAAAGTCGTCCCGCCCCACAGATTCTGGTTAATAGCACCTTCTAAAAAGAGCATTTTAAAGAGGATGTTTAGATTCAGGGCACTACCAAAACGCTGTATAAGTATCACTGCATCCGTCTTGGCTTGTTTATTGGAAAAAAGAGTTAATGGGGTCGCCCATTAGAAAAGGGAGGAAGCCCTCCCTTTTGCTTAGTTAATTAAAAACTAGAAGTCATAGCGTAAGTCAAGATAGACGTAGCGCCCTTGTAGGCTATGAAGTTTAGTAGCATAACCAAATCCGTCATCGGATAGAGGGGGCAACTTATCAAAAATATTTTTCACGCCTAGGCGCACTCTTGCATCATCAAGCACCCCTTTTCTAAATTGATAGTCTAGTGTGCCATTCACTTCAAGGTGTGATTTAACGCGCCAGTATACTGTCTCCCCATCAACGGTCATTCTGGCACTTGTATCATTAAACGCGCCGACATAACGGCCAAACAAGCCTGCACCCCAATTGCCTTTTGTCCATAGAAAACGTGCTGAATGTCGCCAATCTGGTTTACCGTTCTGTTCACGCAAATCACCTAAACCGGTCACTGCAATGCCGTTATCTATTAATCTTTGACCATCGGAGCCTGCTTCTTGCTCAAACTTTTGTAAGCGCGCTGAATCAAATTTGACACTAAAACTGCCCAAATCGTCAGTATCAAAATTGTAATGCGCTGATAAATCAACCCCAGAAACGGTTCGCTTATTTAAGTTAGAATATGCGTCATTAATGGTTCTAATTCGTCCAACCGCTTCCTGACCAGAACCAGCATATAGTGCTATATCTTCATCCGTAACAGCTTCGCGAATAATATTTTCACTGGAACTGCCTTCGTTGCGTAAAAAGCGATCTAATTGAGAGTAATTTGTATTACCAAACAGACCGATTAGATTGATTTGCTTTACTTCCCAATAATCAACTGTCAACACTAACCCTGGCGCAAATGAAGGTAAATAAGTTACTCCAACCGTTAGATTATCAGTATCTTCTGATTTCAACTCTTCATTACCGGCACTAAAGCGCTCCATACTGCCACGTTGGCATTCATTTTCGTTAGTAAGTTCACCCTTAGCAACTAAGGCTTGGCAGCGATTATAATCTATTACAGTATTAATTCGACTTAGCCCTGTATCATTTAACTGAATTAAATTGGGCGCTCTAAAACCACTAGAAAAAGAACTCCTGATATTTAAATCCTCAGTAACCCCCCACGCTACAGCTATTCTCGGTTTTATAATATTACCCACATCTGAGAAGTTTTCATAACGAGTAGCAAGTTGCACATTAACGCTATTTATTAATGGAATGTTCATGTCTTGGCTGATAACTGGCAGCAGTAATTCAGCAAAAGCAGAATAGACGTTTCGTGACCCGTTCGAATCATTTGTAGGACTGTTGCCTAAAGCATCACTTTGAGAAAAAGCACCCGAAACCGAGTCAATAAATGGCATTGTTCCATCTAACCTAGGCCCTCTGTCATCGAGAAATGTCTCACGGCGAGCCTCTACACCTGCGGCAAAGCCAACATCACCGCTTGGCAGGGCATATATCGATGAATTAGACATTTTGTAATCAACTAAAGCCAATGTGGTTTCACCATATTTACGCACATCACCTTGTATAGACGCGATAACATTTTGCGGGTTAGGCGTTAAATCAACACTAGTTGAACCACCTGTGCCATTAAATGGGTTATAAGCATCTGGCGTATTCAACGACAGCGCTTTTTGAAACAATGTACTAGAAACACCGCCTTCCGTTAAATCGTCACTAGATGCTTTAGAGTACAATATGGCGCTATCATAGTCCCAATCTCCAGACGTCCCATTGAAGCCCGCTAACAAGCGATAACTTTTGTTCTTAACCGTACTTGCTCTTCGACCGGCATCAACTGCGCGATAGCGGTACATAAATATATCAACACCTTCGTCTGGAATATCTAAGCCAGATAAGCGATTTGGATTGATAAGGCCATCCGCTAAGGTTGTTGCGCCAAAGGGATTCCAATAGTTTTCTTTGGGGATAATAAAGCGTGCTGTTGAGAGCACGGTAGGGTGTTCCATTAGACGGTTTGTTTGTGCATAATAGGCACCGGCTTCAGCGTAAAATTGAGTACCATTATCAAAGTCATGAGTTAAGGTAGTAAAGATATTAACTCGTTCTCGTTTGGGCACTAGCTGCCTGTTCGCTTCCCAATCATAACGTTGTTCGCGGGTCCCGCCGGCTAATGATCTGCTGTTATCTATGCATATATCGTTACCAAGATCGGCTAAGCAACCTTCATGGCGATTGGGTTGAATGTGAAATCCACCATTACTACTGGTAATGTTAACGCCGTCTTGTTGGACATAACCACCTGTCGTTCCACCATTATTGGTAAGGGATTAAAAGCCGCCCCAAGCAGTACTACTTGAACGATTATCAAAAGCAGTGTTACCTTCCCATGCAGTGCCTTCTAAAAATCGCAAATAGTTACCCGAACGAGATTGCTCATATTCTGTTGATTCAACCGCACCTCGGCGACTATAATCGCCAAATATGGAAACTGACGTAGCGGCGTTATTTAGACTAAATCCAGAGCGGAGGCTGGCGGTAAAATCATAACGTTTTGAACGTTCAGCTTCTCCATATCGGGTTTGAATAGTCGTACCTTCCAATTTATTTTTTAAAACATTGTTGATAACGCCCGCTACTGCATCAGCCCCATATAAAGAAGAGGCACCATCACGAAGCACTTCCAGACGTTGAATTGCATTTGTTGGGATCGAATTCATGTTAGGAGAAACCACCGGAACACCCCCTTCATTGTGAAATCCGGGGTGCAACACCATCCGGCGACCATTAATCAACATCAAGGTGTTACCAGTACCTATTCCACGAAGATTAACGGATGCCACATCACCGCGTGCCTTATTAACTCCCCCAGCACTATTGTTGGAATTAAAATTCACTGAGCCAGCTTGTGGTAAAGATCGAAGTAACTCTTCACCTTCAACGGCACCTATCGTGTCTAAGTCTTCTTTAGTAAGGACAGTAACTGGCAGCATCGCAGTCATTTCAGAACCCATAATATGCGTACCAATGACTTGAATTTTTTCGACTTCAGCTTCTTTTGATTTTTCTTCTTTTGTAGTTACCTCTTGCGCATATAAATTTGCAGAATTAAAAGTCACAGCAAATACAATACCAAGCGTCAATACCCAATCACTACCCATGCTTTTAGTTGCGATTGCATTTGGGGAACTATTTTTATCATAAGTCATTTTTGTACTCATGTTGTGCTCCATGTTCGTTTTGTTTTAAATATTTTGCATATACAACATTTTCGACCATATGTGAAAGTGTAAAAAAATTGCCTAATTAAAGGAAATCAAAACCTTACTATATTTTACGATCCCGATGATATTGCGCCTTCAAATGTAGAGTAAAAAGATAGTAAAAGTTTATGACAATAGAGCGTCATTTAGATTATGGAATTATGACAAGCATTCAAAAATACCCGTATATGTATTCTGCACTCAAATTAATTATTGATAATAAGTGACCATTTAAGGTCACGTTCAAAACTACAATCTAAAGCTGAATTTTGAGGATTCACACTAATAAACCATATTGAGCCAAAATCATCATACGATTAATCAAACTCCACCGAGGGCAATGAGCTGTGATTTCAATCGATGACGGCAAAACTGGGAGGTGGATTGACAGAGGTTGATGCTTTGAAGTTAGTTAGGCTTCTCGATCAAACCTCGATTAATTTGATTGATATTAGCGGAGAAACCTATTTTTCTGGCGCCAAGGCAAGATCTGATGGTTGCAGCAGAGGGTTGAGGTAATCCCGATTTTCCTAAATTCGAATCACCGTCTTTAGGCGTGATAACCGCTTAGTACAAAATACGGCTAGCAACTTTGGGCTAGGATCGCCAAAATGCGTTTACACTCGACCTTCCCTCTGCAATTCATGTCTATCAGGAACGTGATGCACAACGTCGCATTAATTGGCGAGTAATGTTTTCTTATTTGAACTCGTAGTTCGGAAGACCGAAGCACCGAGACTACTAACATACACATGAAGTCGGGCCGAAGCCCAGCTTGGCTATGTCTCAATCTGCCGCGCGCGGCGCACTGCAATAAAGCTCTTAATGTAGACAATCAGTGCGAACAGACTGACCGCCATCATCACTCCCACTCGAAATACGGCAACCATATCGTCCCGTCCAATAGATCCTATTAGCGGCATAATTAGCGCTATCGTAATCAGTAGGGTCAACCCGGCAACCGCGTGAGCGACGACTTTGTTGTCCTTTTTAAAAAACGGCACCAACAATGCTAGAACGACGCCAAAAATCACGGGGATCAATATCGTCAAAGAACGCGACTCTGCGGCCACATTCAGGTACGCCCAAAGGCCGAATACCACCAAAACGGCGGAGTTAAAAATGGTTGCTTGATATGGTTTCATCTATTTCTCTCAGTTTCTCAGTGAATGACACAGGGCGGTCTCCAACGCCAAGTGCAACACTCGGTTTGGTGAACGCCTAATGGCGTTTGTTGGATACATTTTATCAGATCTATAAGCACTTCCAGCGGTAGCTTGAAGCCTAACCGATTTCGGGGCCGTGTGTTGAGCTGGATAGCGAAACAATCCAATTCGTTTAGACTGAATACAGCCGGCTTAGTTCCCTTGAGTGCGCATTGTTTAAGTGCAGTTACTTGGACAACCGAGCTGTAAATTATTGATAAACATAACGACTATATTTTAATGTGTCAACTAAATATCAGTAGGCACGTGGTAATCAATAAAATCGCCATAAAGATAATGCCGGGATGAGACGCGTTAGTTAATCCGCCAGATAAAAGCAATATTTTGGGCCACAGCGGGTGAGCTAGGTGAGCCTGTAAATAATAATTTACAGCGTAGTGGCGACGGCTTAATATTTGACCAACATGAGAGAAAAATCGTTTGCCTTAGTCTGCAAGTAATTCAAAGACAACGACTAGGTGTCATTGCTAAATAAAGCACGCAACTGGGTTAAATTTATGAATGTATGATCCTGACGTATTTTAAAAAAATCGGTCTTGGGTAAATGTTCGATAATCAAATTGGGTTTAAATGTTCGCCACTGTTAAAAGTACGAAACCGATTAAGACTTCAAAGGGCGGAAACCCGTCGTTAGGAAACTTCCTTGTAATGCAAGCTTTCAACAGGAAAGGGGGACATACTTATCATTGGTAAACAAGGTCAAGCGATTTAGTGCTACATTTAATTTTAAAACCACGGTTACATATTATAGTTTTAGTTGTGGTTTTTTTTAGGCTTTACATTTAATGGAATAATTATGAACCACATTTTAGCGATGCTTGCAGTTTTCTTTATCCCTTGGAGTGAGGCTTTTGCTGCCAATATTCATAGCCAAGTGCCAAATACGATAAACCCAAAAGCTAAATACATTTTCTATTCTCATGGTTACATCGTTGAAGGGGGAAACCCTAAACCAGTTCATCCTAACTGGGGTGAATATGATTATCCTGGTATTTTGGATGCATTAGCAAAGATAGATGCAGTGATTATTTCAGAACACCGTGCTATCAATAACAACCCTATTGCCCACGCTCAAAAGCTGCAAGCTCAAGTAAAGCGACTAATTAATGCAGGAGTAAAGCCGCGTAATATTACGCTGGTTGGGTTTTCACGTGGTGGATTTATTACCGCGCTAGTCTCGAGCGAGTTAAAAATTGCCGATATTAACTATGCGCTTCTTGCGGCATGCACAACACGTCTATCAAACAATGAAGATGTTATTTTGACAGGACATGTTCTTTCGATTTATGAAACCTCCGATACTGTAGGCTCATGCGAAAAAGCTATAAAACGTGCACCTCAAGCTGTAAGTTCATTTAAAGAGCACTCAATTTCGACAGGACAAGAGCATGGTGTTTTTTATCGTCCTAATGATGTTTGGATAACGCTACTGAACTCTTGGCTTGAAACTCACGTTTCTGAGCCACCCTTTTCGATACCAAGAAGTAAATCAATTGAAATTGAAGAATCTAACACGGGTAGAGTTTACAGGGTGTTCATTCAATTACCACGCTCATATAAAACCTCGCCCAATAAAAAATATCCAGTCATTTACACAACTGATGGACCTTATGTTTTCCCAAATGTTGCAGGCTCTACTAGACTACCAATGAATATTGGTGTTATGAAAGAAGCCATAATAGTGGGGGTCTCGTACTCGATTGGTTCTAGAGGGTCTTCGAGCAGAGTGAGAGATTATACACCTGCCAAAGCAGACAGTTGGAAGATGGAAACGGGTAATGCTAGTAATCATCTTCACTTTTTTAAAAAAGATGTATTTCCCTTCATCGAGTCAAAATACAGAACAGGGCCTGATGACCGTATATTTATTGGAAATTCTCTCGGTGGCCTGTTTGGCGCATATATTTTGTTCGAAGCACCAGACACTTTTTCTTCATATATTTTAGGAAGCCCATCAGTCTGGTTTCATAGTCATTATTTGTTGCAGATGCACATGCAAGAAGCGCAATCGCCGAAGAAAGTATATCTATCAGTGGGTTCTCTTGAAAAACCAGAGTTTGGAGAACGAGAAGACATGGTCTCTGGAAGCAAATCTTTGGCAGACAAGCTCACTAAACATGCAAATATCTCATTAAAATTCGTTATTATTGATGGGGCGTCGCACGCTACGGCGTTTCCAACAATCGCTGTTCAAGGCTTAGACTGGATCCTCAAGAAAGATGAACTTTAAATCAAATCAGCTTGGCAATATTGTAAATATATGAGCTTGCAATACTTTTAAAAAGATAGAACTTATAAAAATGTTCGATGCTCAAATATCCCAACAATACACACTAACAAAAAGCCACTATAAGCAAAGCCAATCGCATCATATGAAGGGTTAATCATATTGCTCCAAAATAATTATGCAGCGTCCGTAGCATCAAGCAAAATCATTTCTAGGCCTACCTTTAATCCTTTTTTTTAAGACCCGCAAATCTATGAATCAAATAGGACGCGGTGGCGTCGAGGGGGTCGCAACCAAGGACGGCTGTGGCTCCAGGATGAAAGCTGGAAACTGGGTTCAGGTCGATGAAAACCGGATTGTCCTTTTCATCCAGAAGGTACTCGACTGCGCCGAGCTCCATCCTTGCGGCCTGTAGAATTTTTTTGACTGGCTCGGTCACCTTCGGGGAAATTTCGCTAGGAGGCCGGAGGGTAACATCTGATTCCGGGTGAGCCATGCAGTAGTTGAACTCGTCAGCTCGAAGCGGTGAGCTGGCTTCGTAAAGGATGTCGGAGCCGAGGACTTCGATCCGGTGGACGCAGCCGTCTGCGGCGGTTAACATCTCTTGCTCAATCCAGCCTTCTTGTGGACTGAAAAGTCCATCCGGGGCGGGCTCGCTGTCTTCAAGCTTCTGGATCCCTCTCCCAAAACCACCTGCAGGAGGCTTGAGAAGGACAGATTGTCCAAGTATAGCGCGTCCGCCGGGAACGGCGGGGTACGTTTGCGGCGTTCGCACTCCGCACTCGCTAAAAAGCTTGGCTTGAGCCAGTTTGCTGTAGCCGGTTTGAAAGCAGAATGATCCGTTGATCACAAATCTACCCTCGGTCTCCCAGATTCGCAAAGAATTGGTGATCCGATCCGCCCGAGCCTTATCCCGCTCAGCAAGAAGGGAGGATACGCGGTTGACGATCAACCCATTCGCTACGATCTGCTCCGGATCATCAGCGACTTGTACTTTGATGCCCCTCGATTTTAAAAGGTCAACGAGGGGGCGAACCCATTCTGGGATATCTGTGAGAATTAAAATAGACATTGACTAGTATCCGGCTTGCTGAGGTTAATAGAAGATATAGACGGCCAGCTATAACGTCATTTAAGTCTACCATTCAAGATAGATAATTCAATGAGTTAAGGGGTCTAACGACAATCAGGTAACAAAACTGAGGCGTCTATGAAAGATAATACTATTTATATCAGCCTTGGTGTCGATGACAAGCAATATCACGGCTGTGCCCTTTAATGTAATTACTGGCGAAGTCCTAGCGTTTAAATGCAGACCAACTCTTCAGCATTTCACAAGCTAAGTGTAAACCGATGGTAAAACCAAACTGCGTGACTAATGACTTGAGATGGGTAGCAATAACTCGCTTACATTTCAGTATTTTTCATACCCTGATTATCTCACCGTTTTAAGTACATACAATAAGTTAACACTACTTAACTAAGCCCTCTAAGCTGACTATTTATATTTTTAACACTTTTAAAAAATACGATTTACTACCCTTATTGAAGTGCCAATACCCCTGATTTGCCATTTGATTTATAAGTTAATTAATATTTCGATTTTACATCATAAGCGGACTGTCACGATTCCTTGTACTTTCTGACGACCTGGATCGTTGAAAAAACGGGCGCGATATTTAAAATTCATCCGCTTCAACCTCGATTACGTGAGGTCCTAATAAGCTGAAAAGTGCCATCTACCGGAAGTTAGTTATAGGCTGTTCTTTGGGGCAAGTGATCAGTTAAAAGCTGACATGAGGTTTTATATCTGTGGTGGTATCATTTTTTAATGATGTTATTAACCACTAGTATATCGGCGTCGGCCATAGATATCGTTGGGCCAAACTTTGCAGCAGACTGGGACGCAACATGTTTCGATTGTGCTGGAGCTCCCACCTTGGATACGGGATACGGGATACGGGATACCATTATGTCAGTGTCGACTTTTCTCTATATTACGCAAGCGTTGGTGAAATGTCGGAAGACCGCAACTTCGAAATCACAATCAGTGATATTGGGTCTGCGACCTAGGGATTCAAATACAGCGGTTCAATACATGTACCCGCATTCAACTATCAGACAGGTACTAATTTTGAAGACGTTACGACTTATGACAATAATTGGGAAACCGATAAATTCGAATTCAAATGGGATACTGAAAGTATAAATAGTGCAAAAATAAGGGAGTTAATGTTTGAAACTCAACATCCTTTAGATGCTGCTTAGCTTTTATTAACCATACATTTTTAATACTGCTTAAATGTGCTCAAGGAATATGAATAAGGTTGACTCTAATACTCACTTTTGGCACAGGCCGTCTGGAAGAGTTCAACATTTGTAAAATGTAAAATTGAGTCCTAACTAATTCAGATAAGCTTTTTACCTAATGTAGATAAAATATCTAAAAGGCAATAATAACAAAAAGCGACCACTCGAAGAATAAGTCGCTTTCAGTTGCGAACTTTATTGTAAGTAAAGGACCTACCCAGTTTCGTATCCTTTAACTCAGTAGCGAACTATCCAAATAATGTACACAACTGGGTCAAATTTATGGTGTATTTACGTTAAGTCTACCTCAACAGTAAAGTCTACTAGCTAGGCTCACCAAAATACCGGTATGTGCGTGTCGCGCTCAAATTAATTATTGATAATATATGATCATTTAAGGTCACGTTCAAAAGAATAGCTTAAAGCTCGGACTAATATAATTAGAGCTAGTAGATTATATTGCATTGAGTGAAAAAATCATTCAATTAATCAACCTTGACTGACTGCAAAGAGTAAATTTCCGCCACCAATTACTAAACCAACTTCGACACCAAGCTCGACAATCTCTTTAATCTCTATGGCTATGCGGTCAAGTACTTTGGCATCGATACCGAAGTTCTCTTCGCCCATCAAAGTCTCGCCACTTAATTTAAGTAAGATGCGTCGATATGCTGATTTTGGTTTAATACTCATTCTTTCGCTTTCCTGTGTGAGCGATGGACATTCCTATTGTTGTATAATTTTGTGCTGGACATCGCATGCATTATTTACGGATTTGTTTTTTGGTCAAATAATATACAAATTTATTCGCCGCATGTTAATTCTCAAAGTAAGTGATGTATCAAAATATGTTGAATAACAAAATGTTTGACATACCTTGCAGTTCTATGTAACTTTATACGTAGAACTACAAGGTACTAATTAATGATTCTATCCAAAGACTTGGTTGCTGCATCTTCTACCCCTCTTATCTTATCCATTTTGAGTATTGAAGACAGTTATGGCTACGCAATTATTCAGCAAGTGCATGAGTTATCGGACGGCGAATTGAAATGGGCAGACGGCATGCTATATCCAATTTTGCATCGGATGGAAAAAAAAGGCTGGATCGAATCTTTTTGGGGTCAAGCCAATACCGGTCGTAAACGAAAGTATTATCGATTATCCGCTCAGGGCACTTCAGAGTTAAAGCAACAACAAGAGCAATGGCAAAAACTGTCAAACATGATAAGTAAATTGGAGAAATAAAAATGTTTAATCTAGATTTAGCCGTTCACCAATGGTGTGCGGAAGTGTTAAGTGCTTATTCTATCAAAAATCGAAAAATAGATGAGTTAAAAGATCATCTGTATTGTTTGATCGAAAACCATACCAAACATGGTTTAAGTGAAAAGGATGCATTTGACAATGCGATCAAAGAAATAGGCGATCAAGATGTTTTAAAAGGTCAATTTGACCAAGACCTAACCTGGATAAATAAAATATGTACCTTTGAATATGGTTCGATTGCCGATGGCGCACAACAAGGCGCACAAGTAATGAAGTTACATAAAAAAACGCAACTTACACAAGCCATATTATGGGCAGCGGCCTTGCTAGCAAGCAGTTTAGTGTTAAAAGGAAGCGACCAAGCCTACACCGTTACCATGCTTATATTATTTCCTCTGGCGGTGGTGAGTATATTATCGATTCGTCAGCAATTTACTAAGCAACGAAAAAGTCTTAATAATTAATTCAGTGCGAAAAGTACAAAGAGCACAGATGCAAGGTATAGCGAAGCTGTTTTACATACCCGCGACCATTATGCTGTTACTGTATAGAGATAGGCAGCAAATTGATTAAGGAAAAAAGACATAAGAGCATAAGACAAATAAACACTATACACTCTCCCTTGTTACAACTGTCTTTTGGAATGGATTCATGCTTGTTAAAGCGGATTTGTGGTGATGTTTGTGTAAATGACGTAAGTCAAATTCTTGTGTTGGTAGTCCATTGGTACAGAAACCTTGGGAGTCGCATGCACAAGCTCCTACCGTGAAATAATGTATTTCCTAGTATCGTGTCGAGTTGATAGCCTGTGCACCGAAATCGAAGTCGCGCTGAATGCTGAAATCGTTAGGCGGGTCTCGTAACGGTGGCAATAACTGAGCTTGCGCTGATACTGAATATGTTTTGTCTAAATGTGCCAGTATTTTGTGAATGACGAGTGTGTCTATAATGCAAGCGATTATAGTCACAATGTGCTTTTGACATTTCTCACATCTCACGCGTCGGTTACCCGATAAGGTCGCGGTAGGAATGCCGATCACTCGGCACCCCCCCGCACAGATCCGGACATACGCTACTAACGCATCCGGCTCCTACTTCGGGTATTTGGCGTAGAAGCGTTGCTCTCGCAACTTCTCGCACAGTCAGCAGACGTGACATCGTATTTTCCGAGCTCTGCGTCTGGATACCGGCGCACTGTTGACTGTTCCCCTTAGTCGAGACCCTTCCCTCCATAAATTCCGCCACATTGTTACCTGTTTTGTTCATTTACTTCCTCAGTACTATAATCTCGTCCGACTTCCTAGACTAAGTAAGCCTTGGCTTTTCAACTTTGACTTACCTTCCCTGCATAATGCAGGGCTTGTCTAGGATCTCCTAGGTTCCGTGTGATGAACTTCCTCGGATGCGCAGGGTCTCCGACCCCGACAGGCATAACAATGATTAACCATTAGTACCATTAGTACCATTAGTACCATTAGTACCATTATTATTGTTGGTTTCTGCTTCGCTTAACAGCATCACCGCCTTCAATGATTTATTACGTGGCTCAATACCTAACCTGCGAGTACCTTCGCTAACACTTCACAACAGAAGTTACCCGCTGTTGCGCATAGCTAAAGGAGAAGGCGAGTTGTTCTGATAGCATGGTAATTCTAAATAATTGAGTTACCTTATTGAAGCACATTAAAAAAATTTAGTTATGCCATGCTGCCTTAAGCTCACGTTGGGTTGAGTCTTGGTGGTGGAATGAGTGCGCCTAATTTGCCAATGAAATCGATGGGTGAGAAGAATACATGCGTACTAGCCGGTAATCGGTGCCGTCTCGATACGGTGTTTTCAACTCATAGCGCACTTGTCCTTGTTTGGTGATACTTAACCGTTGCATATTTACGTCATGGTTGCTGCTTATATTGTAACAATAAAGTTGATACCGAAACATTCTATTTGGTAAAGTTTTATGGCTTAAAAAACTAATATCTAACTTTTATCAGTCTTAAACTATCGTACTCTTTAGGCCCTTATGGGCGGCCAGCCGGTATAAGCAATCGATGCTTCGACAGTCCGTTTTGAGCGAATTGCAGACCCTCACTGCTGAGTTAGTATAGCTGACCCAATAGCAACAGCTCACCGATTTTCTGCAATGAATGTCTGCGTAACTAGTGCGAAAAAAATCAAACACACTGGCCTATAAGTTTTAAGTTGTACCGCCACATTTTAATGTGACTGCTTTATTTACACTCCCAAGGAGTTTATCAGCGCAAGATAATGACGTTCTAACAGCGATGACCCTTGAGGAGGGGTTTTGTCATGAATTAGGAGGTGTCAGGTTTCTTTACATTTTCTCTTATGGAATACATGTAAAATCAACTAATATTTTGTATTATATGAATAATTTAATATAGGCATAAATTTTGCGCGTGAATCTTTTTAGATAGCAGTCTCTTCCTATTAACTAATTCTTAGCACTTCCGTGTTGCGCTTTTATAATCTGAAGTCATTACCTCAGGAATATACTGCCCGGCAATGGGCATTACTGTTAACGTGATATGGAAATAACAAATGAAATATAAATTTTTTAAACTTACCAGCGTATGCTTAATGACCTTGTTTTTTGGTATGAAATTAGCATCTGCGGCACCCATTTTACTGACATTTGATTGGACTGGCCAATGCGACGATTGCCAAGGTCCTTTAGGTGCTATAGATGTTCCCAGGGGCTTATCTGGGTGATGGTTACACTCAGGACGTATCAGGTTTACTTGAGGTAAATTATGACCCAGACATTGACCCCCTTCTTGGTCAGTTCGAAATTGATTCATTCGTTTATAATGGGTCATCGATACTACACAAAGTCGAGACAAGTTATTTTAATGATGATATATCTAGCGCGTTTACTATTGTAGACAATAGCGTTGAAGTCACAGGCGGGTTGTACCTTGGCTCACACGGATTTAGTTATAAGGGGAGTTTTGTTGATTTAAAACAAGGTGAGGCCCACCCTATTTTTGGCGTCGTGGACGGAGTGAACCATTATATGTCATTCGATGTGTCGGGAGAATATCGGCTAGCAGTGAGTTATTCGTGGATCTCGGAACCAGCACCCGATGTGTGTGTAGTCGGTTGCGGTGGTGGGAGTCGTGGTGGGAGACGTGGTGGTGGTTCGCGCGATATAGGTTATGATTCAAAATTTGTAATGAGAGGCACTTTACCGTCACCTTTAGCCAGCCCGGTACCAGAACCCTCTACAATCGCTCTTTTTGCCTTAGGGGTGTTAGGTTTAAGTTTGCGTCGTAAGAAGTGCGCTTAAATTTTACGGTTATACTATTATTTCTAATTATCGACGATGGCATGCCTGAATAAAACCATGTAACCCAATGTTGTCGATAATCATCAAGAAGCATTTGCCAATTAGGTAAGTGCTTCTTCTGCTGATAAAGCTGCGTTAGTCGACGAATGTGATTTTGTAGTGTTCGTTTTGAAACGGTTATTTTTTCTTCGCCAAACTGATAACCCAAAAAGTCGAACCCCGCATTAATTCTACCTATGGTTGTTTTATCAGGGTGTTGTTTTAACTTTAGTTTTGCAAAGTGTTGATTAACCGTTTTAATGGCCTTTTTTAATTTCTACCTAGATGTTGATAGCACAATCACATCATCCATATACCGCCTGACAAAAACAGGTTTACCTTCCATTTCTTTATCGAGCTCATATAAGTAAAAACTCGATATCAAAGGACTTAATGAACAGCCTGATGAAATACCTTGTGTAAAATCAGTAAACAACCCGCCATATTAAACACAGCGTTTTACATACTGTGCTAATAGATTCATGACTTGTTTGTCTTTCACAAACACAGAGAGTTTATCTAATAAAATCTCATGGTTAATTGACTCATAATAAGATTTCACATCAGTGCAAAACACAAAGGTATGGCTTGATACTTGATTGTGTATTTCAGTGACAGTGTGTTTACTGCCACCATGCCCTTTCAAATGTGTACACAGCTTAGATGACGGTAAATAACGTGATAACACAAGGGATAACAGTTTTAACACTAGGCTATCGACTGATGTCCACACATGTATGGCTTCACCTGTTGATTTGGTTATCTTCTGCAGCGGTTTGAAAGTAAAGGTATCTGAGGTTAATTCAGCTATTAGTTTGGCTTTGACTTCTACCCAATGGAACCGCACATCCCAGACATCACTGTTCACCGGAAAGTGTTTTCGCTGTTGACATAACCAGTTATAGGCTTCGTCAACTAAGTCTGAGTTTGCTAATTCGTTCATCATAATAATGAAAGTTACACCATCAGCATGGGATTAAGAAGCCTCTATTCGGTTGATGTGACTATATCTCACTGAAGGATAGGATGATGACACAGCAACGTTAAGGGGTATCAAATGACTGCTTTAGAGCCAGACCTCATCGTTCAGTTGTAAACATCGTATGGCGGGTTTTGGCACATGGCCGTCTATCACCTCTGCCTTTAATTTCAATCCATCAACCAAACATTTTGATGAGGGAAGCGACTGGCCGTTGTGAGCTGTGAGTTCAACTGGTCAACGCAACACATTGGTTAAATCGCTCTGCTGGTGTCTCATAGTCTAACGTCTTTCTTGGTCTTTCGTTTAGTTGTCTAGCCACTTGGCTTAATTTCTGTTGAGAATGCACATTTAGGTCGGTTCCTTTAGGAAAGTATTGACGCAATAAACGGTTGGTGTTTTCATTTGATCCTCGCTGCCACGGTGACTTTGGATCGCAGAAGTACACTTGAATATCCGTAGCAAGTGTGAACCTTTTATGATTGGACATTTCGCATCCTCTATCCCAAGTTAATGTTTTATATAACTCGTTTGGTAACTTTTTGGATTGTTTAATTAGCGCGTCAATTACGGCGACGGTTTTATTGCTTGAAACCTTGGCTAACATCACATATCGGGAGTGGCGCTCTACTAAAGTCGCTATATAAGTATTTCCTGAGCCCGCTATCAAATCACCCTCCCAGTGGCCTGGAACAGCTCTATCTTCTACTTCCGGCGGTCTTTCACTGATATTAACTGCATCTACTATTTTACCTAAACCTTTACCTTTTAAGGTGGCATGTTTAGAGCGTCTCATGACGCGTTGAGATCTCAAATGTTTTTGTAGTTCTTTCTTTAAAGCGCCTCGTGCTTGGACATACAGCGTTTTGTATATTGTTTCGTGAGACACATGTAAGTCCTTATCAGAGTAAGTGCGCATAAGCCAACCTGCGATTTGCTGTGGCGACCAAGTTCGATGTAACTTCATCGCAACCAATCGTGCTAATACTTTGTTCAACAGAAGTTTACATCGCTTTGGCCTTTTCGCGTATTCCCATGCGGCCGAGTCGGCTTTATTCGCTCTAGATGATGTACAACCACCATTTCGATTAACCTCCCTAGATACCGTGGAAGGCGCTCGATTAAGCTGTTTTGCTATTTCACGAATTGATAATTGTGATGACAGACCACGAGATATTTCTTCTCTTTCTTGAGATGTTAACTGTGACGCAGCTCTTGTTTTATCAGGAGGTTTTATTCCACCCGTTCGAGCAATTAGCCCTTGTATACTTGAGTGCATTCTATCGAATATTTTTGCTATATCATGCAACGAATCACCTTGTTGATATCTATCCCAAATAACAGCACGCTGTTGTGCATTGTAGTAAATTCTTTTTCTTTGTTTCATAGCAACGCCTCCACTTTATTTAAGTATAGCGTTGCACTGACCGATTGAACTCACAGCGATAACCGGCCGTTCGGTTAGTGTAAAGTCAAGTCAGTATTTTACTCCTTTTGTAAGCAAAAACCGTCTAGTGATCAGTCGAAAAGCTTCTTACCTTCTGCCAGACTTTCATTCAAGTAGTTCAATCAAGGATGAGAGCTGTGCTGGCATTGCAGCAAACGGCACAATACAAACGTCACCGACCGGAAAATACTTTCCTTTACCAGTTGGTCGAGCAATACTATCCGGATTTCAAAGAAACCTTATCAGAACAAGGTAAACATTTACCCACATTTGTTGAGCGTGAGTTTGACGATTTTTTGCGTTGCGGTCGCCTCGAGCACGGTTTTCTTAGGGTCGCATGCGGCGATTGTAAACACGAGAAACTTGTCGCGTTTAGTTGCAAACGCAGAGGTTTTTAGTCGCGGTCTGCAGGACCTAGCTGCGGCGCTAGAAGAATGGCTGAGAGTGCTGCGCTTTTAGTAGATGACGTACTTAAGGGTTACCCAATTCGTCAGTGGGTTTTGAGTCTGCCTATTCCTTTGCGATTGCTATTGGCCAGATATCCTAGTGAATTAGGTAAAGTCTTAGGTATTATTCACCGCGCTATTTCGACACACATTGTCAATCGAGCTGGGTTTTCAAATAAACAAGCCAAGACAGGTGCGGTGACGCTTATTCAACGTTTTGGCAGTGCGCTTAATCTAAACATCCACTTCCACATGCTGTTCTTAGAAGGTGCTATTAACGAAAATTCATGGGGTGGTACCACCTTCACTCGCATCAAAGCCCCTTCTCAGGAAGATATGGCCAAGCTCGTCCACACCATCAGCCATCGTATTGCCCGCTATTTGGAGAAAGTTGGGTTGGTACAGCGCGATATGGAAAACAGCTATCTGAATTTACCAGTAGATGACGAAGATAGTTTACTCCAGTTGCAAGGCCTGCTGGCTGGGCGCATCGATTAGCTACCGCATTGCTATGGGGCCACAACAAGGTCAAAAAGTATTTACCCTACAAACTTTGCCTGCGAGCACTGAGGGTGAATATGGACAGTTAGCCAATACTTCAGGCTTTTCACTTCATGCAGGAGTGTTTGCCAATGCCGATGAACCTGAAAAACTAGAAAGACTTTGCCGCTACATCAGTCGGCCAGCTATCAGTGAGCAGCGCTTAAGCATGACGCAACATGGAAAAGTGCGGTATGAATTGAAAACCCCTTATCGTGATGGTACCGATTACCGGCTAGTACTCATATTTTCTTCGAGCCAATCGATTTCATTGGCAAATTAGCAGCACTCATTCCACCGCCAAGACTCAACCTAACCAGATTCCGGTGACCGGCGCAGTTCGGCGTGTTCGCTCCCAATAGCAATCTGAAAGCGCAGGTCACCGCTTCGCAACGAGGGAAGAATAGTCCAAGGCTGATTAACGAGGGAAATGAGCAATCGGATAAACCTTACCATGCAAGGGGGATGACGTGGGCACAGCGCCTTAAACGAGTATTCAACATTGACATAACCGAATGCGAGAAATGCCAACAACACAACGTAAGCATCATCGCTTGCATAATAGATATCCACGTTATTCAAAAAATACTGAAGCATTTAGATAAAAACTACCCCACATCTAAACAAACATCAATGTTGCCACCTTTGCGGGCGTCACCTGAAAAACAATACGCAAATGATTTTAATATTCAACGTGACTTCAACTTTGGTGCATAGACAGCAAGTCAACATACAATACTAAGAAAGAAAGTACTTCATGGTAGGATTTTTGACATGCCAGACAACAATTTTCTGTACCAATGGCCTATCTACGTATGAATTTGAAGACTCACATACCATGCAAAGCGTCCCCAACCGAACATTTAAACAAACCAACCTAATCAAAAGTACAGCTGTTACGAGGGGTAGTAAATAGCTTTAATTCTCCTTATGCTCTGCACGATGGCAGTATCAGTACCTTAACGGAAGTTATTGATTTTTATACTGCTGGTGGGCGCAATATTGTTTCAGGAAATTGGCAAGGCGATGGCCGAAAAAACCCATTAAAAAGTCAATTTATTAAAGGTTTTACTTTAAGCCCTGAAGAAAAGGATGATCTCATTGCATTTTTGAAAACACTGACCGATCAACAATTTTTGTCTGATCCACAACATGGAGTTGAGCAATAACCTCTCATTGAAGACGCTTATTATTTACAAGGAAAATTAAATGGACACTCACTCTAAATACTTCGTTGAAAATAGCTAGACGCGCTAAATTTAAAAAATAGCTTGTTCGGCATCTGCTTGTTCGACTCGCTGCCAAACTTGTGTGCGGTAAAAAAAGCCAACATATCCGCGCATCATCAAATGGTCATCTTCAAGCCAGACTCGGGCTTCATATTTTTCACCTTTGTCCGAATCTATAATATAGCCATCTTGCCACTTCTTACTTTCAAGGGTGTTTAATTTAAGCCATGCTGTGCCTTTTATCGGTTTTTCAAAAAATGCTGATAAGTCACCTTTGCAGACAACGCAAACATCATCTGCCCTTGCATCGGGGTAGTTAACGATATAGCCCAATAGCTGGTTGTTTTTTATTTCAACTTTCCAATATGCAGTAACTTCATTGGTTTCATCGTCAATACTCTTCCAAAAACCTTCGATTGGAGCTTCAGCAACTGCCACAACAGAAAATATGCACATAAAAATAACACTGATAATTTTCATTCAAAGATCCCTAATTAATTGTTCAGCCACTGTCACTCTATTTCCTATTGACGGAGGTGAAACTTTGGTAGCTATCCACACGATGTTCGAGTGAAACAACCATGATTCTTAGACTGTCATTTTTCGTTCTAAATACCAAAGAAGTAGAAAGGATTAATACCACTCTATCTTCTTCAATCTACTACAAGGTGCTAGTTACAGGCAATCGACAAGCAGCAATTGGTGACTGCTCACTCAAGGGAGTTGCTTACTCCTTACTGGCCTCATAATTGAGGCCCCTCGAATCATAACGTCGGATTTTTATTTACGCTGCCCTAGATACTTAAACACATCAACCAGTGCAATTATTGGACTTCTAGGAGCATAATCTAAATCTTCTTGTGCCTTAGAAATATTATATTCCTGCCGTACTCCATAGAATAAATCAACCTGGCTTCTGACTAACTCGGCAGGTTTTCCAGACAGTTTTGCCACTACTTCTAAACACCATGCAAGGCTATACAGTAACCATTTTGGCACTTTGGGCGGTAACTTATGATCAGGAAAAGACGTTTTAGCCGCATCAATTATTTCAGTCATTGATGAAGAAGCATCATTCGCCAAAATATACCGGTTACCTGATTTACCTTTAATGGATGATGCATGTAAGCCTTCGGCTACATCACGTACATCAACAAAGTTGAAGAAGAAGTTAGGATTTACAGCCAGTTTTTTTGTTCTAATGCTTTCTAAAAATTGCATAGTATCTGTTAGATGAGAAGCGTTGGGGCCAACCATTGCAGAGGGAAGTACACTCACCATCCATAGTTTATATTTTAAGGCTAGCTCCCAGGCTATTTTTTCAGATTGAATTTTGGATTGATAATAAGCATTTGATGTTTCTTCATTCCAGTTATCTTCGTTAAGCGGTTCGCCAGTGTGCCCAATGGCGGCAACAGAACTGACATAAATTATCTTTTTAACCTTAGCTTCCGCAGCTGCGGCAAGTACCACTTCCGTACCAATAATGTTCGGCTTAATAATTTCAGATTCAGGATTCTTTGCCCAATGTTTGAATACTGCTGCAACATGATATAATACATCAACACCTTGTAGGGCTGCTAACATGGCGTCTTTATCTAGCATTTCGGCATAGACTAACTCGCAATCTAAACCTTCAAATATAACCTTGTTTTGGGTATCACGAACTCCAGCACGCACCTTTTCACCTTTGCTGAGCAGTGTTCTGACTAAATTATTTCCTAGGTGCCCATTCGCACCAGTGACCATACATAACTGCGCCATAAGTCTCGCCCTTTATCATTAAATTAATGTTCGGAAGAGATTATAAACCTTGCCCTTAGGGGGAGAGTCAAGGGGTATTTATATCAGGGGCATGCGTTTATCAAACGTTATCTAAAAACAGGTGATCAAGTTCAGCCTTTAATGCTTCTAACGCTTTATCGAGTTGTCTAGCTTGTTGAATTGCTAATTGTATCTCAGCGCGTTTTTCCGCGATGGCCTGGTGAGCAATGTCGAGTGGAAATTGGTTTCCTTGCTGTTTTGCTCCCAAGAGTGGTGCGATGTCGGCAAGCTTAAAGCCTAATTTTCGTGCACGTTTTATCATGCCAATAATAACGATATGATGCTCGTTATATATCCGATAACTCCCTAAGCGCTCAATATCAAGCAAGAGACCAATTTCTTCATAGTGACGAATAGCTTTTCTTGAAGCCCCCGTGATTTTTGATACTTTTCCGATATACATTTGACGTTTGAACTCCATACAGTAAGCAATGGTTGTTATGAGCTACAACTACATAGCGCACTTTATAATACTTAATTTAGATTTACATAAAAGGCATCCTTGGATTTTGTCGATATAATTTGATAAAAATGTCGGGCTACATTACACATTGATGGATACTTAGCGTCAGTTATTGGTTATTAATTTACCGTTTAGTTCAATTGTCGAAAGTAACTTCTGCCACCGTTTATAAAAGATTACATTGAAGGGAGTTAACCTTTTATCATTTAAAAAAAAAGAGTAAGTTAACTAGGTTAACTTACTCTTTTCACATTCAAAATAACGTGTCTCTGACTAGATTACTCACCGTCAAGGAAACTTTTTAATTGCTGTCATTCTAATAGCGAACAAAAAAGACAGTTATCGAACTAATAGGACGTAAGAGATTTCGAACTATCAGCCTATATTGAGTCAAAATCATCAAACGATTAATCAGACTTGACGGGCCGTTGTGAGCGCAGGCTGTGTGAAAACTATTGATCACCTTTTGGTCTAAGCCCAGTGTTTTTATGATCAAACAATCTTAATGTTATTGACTATTAAATCGCCACTTTGAGTATAATGACATGGTCAGCCAAAC
>Ga0307930_1000367_pt1 | contig 35772 bp, 57 predicted proteins | sample OrgLakmetageno46_FD_203161 | JGI IMG/M metagenome (GOLD analysis project Ga0307930, IMG submission 203161) | Saline water microbial communities from Organic Lake, Antarctica - #46 | ecosystem: Environmental > Aquatic > Non-marine Saline and Alkaline > Saline | place: Antarctica: Organic Lake...
ATGACCCCAAGGCAAAGTTTTTTGCTTCAATTCGGTTTGAAACGAACCCATAGTTTTACACCACCATCCTACAAATGAACTTCGGTCTTGCAACCAATGTTGTATAGCTATTAATCCTAATTGTAAACAACTTAATTCAGTTAGTAAAAATGGTGTCATATATAGCAAAACGTGCATAGTGCATATTAAACTACTTTTCTTCTTACCAACTGCCATCCAGTCGTTTTGTAGCAGAAAGTCGCCTATGAAGTGAGCTAGAACATAAGGTAAATTCATATCATAAATTACATTTGCTAACACCTTATAAAAACAAAAGCGGTTTATTGCTTTATCGGTGTTTTGTTATTATTTATTTATTTCAGTTGTCAAGTATTACTTTACAACTCATTTATCCGCTTCAATTCTTATACGTGGCACGTTAGGCACAAGGCTACGATACTGCATCTAATTGAGATTCGAGTTCTGAAACTTGCTCTTCTAATTGTTCAATTCGAGCATTCAAATCTTTAATTTCTTCTTCTGCATCAGAAGCTTCTTCTTCTTCTCAAATTTATAGTGTGGTAACGTTTTATTAAAAACTAAACTTACTTCTGGATCTTTACCAGCCTGATGAGACATACGTGGTGTTAGTATACCGTAGCTCTATTATATACTGTAGCTTCTACTCTGCCTTTGATGTGGTCGGATCACTTGTTAATTGCCTTCGATCACTACGAGTTTTCTTACTTTGTAAGTTTAGTTTTGGTTTATACTACTTCCCCTTCTTTATACTTTGTTGTTAAAGGCCTGTAGTTCTCATCACCCTTTTTTCCACAACCCCCACATTTCATGTTAGGTATTACTTTTGAGTGATAAAAAGCATCATCATAGCCATGATTATTGACTTCAGTTTCTCCACAGTGCTCACACTCCATAATTGCGGAGAAATCTCTTCTACTTTGACTTGTAATTTTTTGTATTTTCATAATTTTCTTTTTTCGTGGTCTTTAATATAACCCCCTATTTTATTTAGGTTGTAGAACATTATTACCCTATCATTATATTCAAAAATAATTGCTGTGTTATTGTCATCAAATGAAACCTTTATATCACCCTGTTTTGGTGAAGCTACCAGTAATTTAGTGACCCCTTCTTTATTAGGGATCTCAGCTACTACTTCAAATATAAACATGCCACCTACATACTTAACGATTATACTTTTTTCATATATTGTAACCTCGGTGTATGTTGATTTTACATCGGTGATCTTTTCTTTCTTGGCTTTTAAGTAAACCATGTCAAACTCCTTAACCTCAACCTGTGAAAATAAAAGTTGAGGTAGTGGTAGTGCTATTAGCAGTAATAAAATTATTAACTTTTTCATTGTTTTTGGTTTTTAATCATTTGATCCTATTACAATCATTAAGGCTATAAAACACATCGTAAATAAGGTAAAAAGGACTAAACTTAGTGTGAGGCTTCCTCCATCCCTGTTTACTATCTTTAATTCCTGTTTGTTCGTCTCTACATTAAACAGAATTATCTGTTTGTCCTCTGTCTCTACCACCTTATATAATGGTGCTTGTTCGGCTTGTTTAGAAAGTGCAAAGGTCGTTTCTTCAGGGTTCTGTTCATACATCATAGTATCGTTACTACATCCTGTCATAACTGTTATTAGCAGTCCTATTAATAAGTATTTTTTCATTGTTTGTGGTTTTAATTGTTAGTATTTTGGCCTAAGTTTTAAAAACTCCACTGTTATTGGGGAGAAGAGTAGTCTTATATAGGTTAAAAAAGAGATACTTCTGTAATCCATCATACCTTTTGGTTCCCCATTTACATAAGATGTATACAACCCAGATTGTAATCTCCCATTTACATAAAAACCAGAGCTTGATCCCCACCTAATATCAGGATCTTTTATAACCCCTTCTTCTTTTAATGCATTACTAAATAGTATTGCTCCTATACATAGTGAACCATTAAGTAAGTGTTTCTTACCTTCTTTTATTATTCCAAGTGTCAATTTTGTTTTCATAGCCTATTCGTTTTTATCATCTTCAAAGTCCCCATCCTGTCTCATGGATCTCATAGCTTCCATCATGGGGTTGGACTTGATAGTCTCACTCTCCCCTTTATCAAGTATGGATTGCATATGATTCGTAGCTATAAAAGCTAACTCCCTCTTAGTCAAGTTTTTCTCCATAGCTTTAGTGAAGAATGACCAATTGTCTTGGTCATCATCCGCCATAAACTTCTGGAGGGTTGCAAATGCTTCCTCTTTAACCTTCTCTACATCAACGCCTGTACATGATGATAATGATTCTCCTGTGTGGTTGTAATTTTCCATGGCTTATTGACTTTGATTCATTAATAATTTATCCATGTGTGCCTTTTCTATTGGTAAGGCTGACGAGTTGTTAACCATTAACCATACACCTCTTTTAGATAGTTTGTAGGTGTGAAGTGTTTTAAGGGTCTCACTCCATAACCTCTCAATTTTACCTCTCTTCCATGCCCTGTTTGATGGGTCAGAAACAAAAGGTTCCGACTTTGTTATGGGGTTTATTAAATCCCCTTTGTCATTGTATTTCTTTACGTAAGTGTTCATAATATCAAATTTAAAAGTTAAACAACCAAGTCTATCTTAGTTACGTTAAGTTTAATCTCCTTGATGTCGATTATAGCCTTAAGGAAGTTATTCCTTTGCTCATTAAAGACGAATGGCTTGTTCCTTTTTAGTTTAAGGTGTTCTGCCTTGGCTTTATTCTTTTGGGATCTTGTGAAGGTTCTATGGAGTTCCTCCAAGTTGACTGTGTTACCAGAGTTTATTAACTGGTATGTAGTTACTTCGGTTCCGTTGGATCTTAATCCAACTACATTCTTGATTGTTGTTTCCATGGTTTTTGATTTAATTGTTATTTCTTGTCCCTTATTTAGGTTATAATTGTGACGGGGCTATTAATATTAATTGTTAATGTGAAATATCTTTTGCAAACATAGTTCTTTTTGTAAGGTATATTTAACTTTGGTTGTTAATATTCTCAGATCTATAATCAAGGATGGAGTTTAAAGTGTTTATAAAATCCCTCCTTGCGGAGATCTTACCCTCCCTCATGTAAATCTCCAACTTATTGTTCTGCTTGTCGGATGACATAGCTTCTATTTCTTTTTGATATTGATCTATTTCTGCCTGTGTGTCTAAAATATCCACCTCTATTTCACGGGTTGAGATATTATCATTTTGTTCACATTGCTCATCGGTTAATTTCATGATTTTGTTTTGTTAAATTAATTTGTTACCTCTTCCAGACCTTTCCAGAAACATTGAAACACATACTTGTGGTATGGTTCATCCTCCCTATCTTTAAACGGATGTTCAATATAATTAGTGTATTTCTTAACAGTGTCTATAAAACGATCTGTTTTCTCACCTTTGAAGTGTTCCTTTTCCAACCACTTATAATATGCAGTTTCTGTTAAGATCTCATCTGATTTTATTACTGGTATTTGATTTGGTTGTTCCATGGTTTTTTGTTTTTAAATCCAGTTATGTTAAGTAAAAAACCCCCTTGTAAAAATATTTCTATCTACAACAGGGGGGTTTTAACCACACGACTGGCATTGGTTTATATTTTAAATCTATTTGTTATTTCTTTTTGGTAATCCTGTAATCTTGATACATCAACTCTATAATCTAGCTTATTCGATGTCAGGTTGATTATGGCCTGTGAGGATCCAGTTTCCTTAGCCTCTTCTATATCCCCACAAATGCTCTCAAGCTCTTTTGTGGTCATGTCCGTTGGTATTATTGATTGATATGAATTCATGATTCTATTTTTATAGGTTTATAAAGTAATCCTCATTGAATAACATTCTTTCCCCTTCGAAGGTTGGTTTATATACCAAAACCCCAAACTCATTTATTTTAACTCCTATTGCATCCTGATTTGTAGCAAGAGATAGGAGCTTCATATTCTTAATGGTTTCTATATATGGTAGCCTAAAGTTGACAATCATAGATACCACTAAAGTTGGTTCGTGTTCACCTTCCCATGTGCTATCAACCTCTTCAAATTTAATTTCAAGGTCGTTCGAATAAACCTCTTTGATGATCTTTTTAAGTTGGTCTACTGTGAAAGGGTTGTTATTCAACCCTATGTTTAAAATTACTTTTTCCATGTCGTGGTGGTTTTAAGAGTCGATTGACTCGGTTACAAACATTCTGTCTTTTTTAGCTTGTGCTTCTAGTGCTGGTAAGCAAGCCATATACAAATTTTCATCTGTAAATGTAGCTACAAGATCTGATGAAGAACTTGTTTCGAAATAAACTTTTACTTTTGACATTATCGTGTGGTTTTAATTGTTAGGGGTTATGGTCCAAACCAATGAACCATAACCATTTCTTATCCCAGTTCCAAGCTTGTTTAACTGACGATCTAAACCGCACAAGCTTTTAGTTTTTATTTATCTAATACCTTTGTATTGATTTTGAATTAGCAAAGGATAACTTTAAATCCTTTGTAAAACCTCACTTCATTTATATCCTGTAGAGTGTGAGACTGTGCGCAATAACACGTTTATTTAATCTTTTTAATTGACTTTTCGTAGTGGACGGTTTTGATTGCTTCTTAGGGTTGCAAAGGGATTGATTAATTCCACTTCTATACCTCCACGATTTCAAATAACTTATATTTCTTGGTACAAACTTATGTTAGTAGTTTTGTTCTGTCAAGGACTTTAACATTTTTAACATTTGTTTGGTGTTATTTAACTGTCTACTTTGTTAGCTCTATAACCACCATACGAGTAGCCTTTAAGCAGATCGTATTCACTTTCCCAATCTTTAGGAACATTACTTTTGAACCTTGATTTTTGAATTGGGGTTCCGTAGTAAGTAAAATTATAATTTGTCATAGTTTCTAGTTTTTAAAGGGGGTTTAGTTTACCTCCCCCAATTATTCTTAATTGCAACCCATATTATAGCCTGTAATTGGTATCCTTTAAGGTTTAATTCTTTTGCTATCTCGGATGTAATACGTTCAACTCTTCTATACTGAGTACTGGTAACGGTTTCAACTACATCTTGTATCTCTTTATGTGGTTTTACTAGACACGCTCTTATATGCCATTTATCGATTGTGATATGCTCAGCAGATAATAAGCCTATATTCATTGCAAAGCTATGGGTTTTGGGTGCTGATTCCGCTATCAATTGACCGTGTAAGGCTTTAAAAGCTTTCAGCTTATTATTATCATAGGTGCAAACTTTTACATCGTTAGGACCTAAATTTTGAATGTATGCTTTTATAACGGTTTCAGCATCAATTTTATTTCTTTCCCATCTATTGTTAGGACTTAAGCAGCTTATTACTGTGGCGCAAATGTAGGGAGAGATATTATATTCTTTTGATAGTTGTGAAGCAAAGTTTTGAGCTTCTTTGTACCAGTTTAGACCTGAGGATATGTCCTCTCTTGTAGCTGATTCGAACCACATCTTAAGGTTATTTTTTATAACTCGATCTGTGGTTTTGGTTATTGTTGGTTTCATGTCGTTTATTTTTTTCTAATTGATTTAAGTACATATTCTAATATCTCAATATCTTTGTTTTGTTCTCTAAATATTGTACCAAATACTAAAATTTTCTCTTTGCCCCTATATAATCTAACGGATAAATTATAATTTGAGTTTGTTTTTATGGGCTTAATTTCTACTTTGTAATCATCAAATTTAATTGTTCTCATGTCGTGTGGGTTTTAATATTGTTAGATACTGCAAACTAAACCAATAATTTGCAGCTTTTGGGGTTTTTAACTAGTTATTATAGTAATTATGTGAAAAGGTCTCTCTTATCTCTCTACCATAAGCGGTATCAAATCCATATGACGTTGACATTGGTATGTCTGTAGTCCTTTCAATTATGTAATGGAATAAGTTAACCTTATTTAATTTAAACTCCTTTGCGGTCGTTCTAATTGCTTTTGTGAAGGTCTTTAAGTCTTGCTTCATTTCACCGTAATTTGAATTAATGTAGTTCAAAATGTACTTTTCGCTAATTGTATTCATGGTTTTGGGGTTTTTAAAAATTGTTATTTGTTCCGTTTCTGTGTTGTGTTGCGTATGCTGAGGCCTCCCCCCATTTCTGTAATTCTTTGTAAAATTCTTGAAATAATCTTTTAATTGTTTTCATGGTTTTGGGTTTTATAAAGTTGTTGTTTGTTTTGGTGGGTTTAATTCTTTCAGCTCCTTTGTGATCTCTTCTAAATCAATTATATCATCCTGAGTTAATTCTACACCTTTTAATAAGGTTTTGGATTTTTTATGGGTGAATAATTGTAATTCAGTTAGCAATTTTAGGGACTGGCATTGGTTTTTTGTTGTCATTTTATGGGGCTTTGGTATTGTTAGGTGATGGATACAAAACCAATTGGATCCACCTGTTTTTTACTCCTCCATATAATCTAGTATAGTTTGTTTACCTTCTGATAAAGTAACATATTCACTTGAAATATCAATATTGTCAGAATTTAAAACTTGATATAAACTATCCTGTAATATATTACTATACTCATCGTATTCACCTGCACTTATGTGCAAGTTTAGTCTACACCCTGTTAACGTATGAAAATAATCATATTCTAGCTTTACAAAGGGATTACTAAGGTGATTTAATTCGCTTAAAGTTGTAGCATTTGAAACAGAGCTTTTAAAGCAAGTCAGCAAAAATTTATGGGGTTCTGAACCCCCATTTTGGAATATATCTTTTAATTGCTTTGAAAATAATTCAACGTCATCTAAGTTTTTTAATACTTCATTTTTTACGTGGTTATTCATGGTCGTGGGGTTTTAAAGTTAGATGATAGGACCTAAACCAATAGAACCTATCTAGTTGTTAGTTACTATAAACCGTTTTCAATTAAGCCTATAATATAGTTATCTTGCTCCGTATTAGGTTGTATTTTGGTATTCTTAGGGCAATTAATAACCGTATAATTAGACTCAAAGTTGTAGGGTTTTGATGGTTCTCCAAAGGAACCCCCCGCTAATTTTAAACCTAATTTTTGTACTATAGTCCTAGCCTTTTTCTCGGCTTTATCATAATTATTATTAAAAGTAGGTACTTTTATAACTGTAAAATACTTCTCTGTAAAACCTTTTGTTTTGTTTTGTTTTTCTATAGTATTATCTACATATAGGTATCTAGTTTCTGTTTTCATAATTTCTAGTATTTTAAAGTTAGATAATAGGGCCTAAACCAATAGGACCTATCTAGTTGATACTTATTAAATGTGAAAGCCTTGATCAATTAAGGTTTCTTTGCGTACTCTACAAAGGAATTTTGGTTCGTTTGGTCTTTGTACAAATGGGCGTTTGTTGTTGTCAAGGTAAAGATAAGGTTCATTTTGTGGTATGGTGTATTTTTGAATAACCTCTTTTTGATCTTTGATCTTACATTTTGAAAATAAAGCGTTTCCGTTGTTGTGGTGTATTGTGTTCATTGTATTGGGGTTTTAATTGTTAGGTGCTACAAACTAAATCAATAATTTGTAGCGGTTTTGGGGTTTAATACCACGCATCAATTTGGTAGATGTCAAAAGCTATGTTTTGAACTTCGACTAATTGGTTTTGTAATACCTCCGATTTCTTACTACCTTCTGGATATTGATGTAATATTTGAAGGTATAATTCTCTAATTTCGAATTGCGCTTCATCTTGTGATAACAAGCCCATCTCTAAATTATCCTCTAGTGTTAACATATCGTTTACTATTATACTCATGATGTTTAATGTATTTAAAGTTAGATGCTTACATGAATATTCACTACGTCATGTAAGCTTTATTAAGTTTCACAAAGTCTTTATTAATGTAAAGCTAGTCCCGTTTTATTGGTGTATCGTAGTACCACCACGGGTTAAGCCCCATTAAGCTCCAAAATTGTAAGTATGTCAAATAACGTTTAATTCTGTAGCAAATATAAGATCAAAGATTTGATATTACACCATGTCGATTTGTCCGATCTGTGTTAAGCCTTGGTATCACAGGTCTCATGCAATATGTTAAAGTTTTATAATGACAGGATGTCATATTTGTACGTATAAAATTTCCTATTCATTACGTATAATCTTTAATTGGTCAGCCCGTACGCTCAAGCAAAACAAGGAACACACGCACGCACACGCACGCACGTATAATCGCAATAAAATAGTGAGACATTTGTTAGTCAGATGGTTAACAGTTGTTACAAATCCAGTGAGAGCAAGGGCTAAACCCCTGAGAATCTACACTAAAAAACTAAAATAAGGACCCCACCCCACGTTTTAAAAGTGATTTTCCTTTTGGCGAGCGACCGTAAATAATATATATAGTCCCTATTCCCTCAAGTAGCCTAAAAAATTTTAAAAAAATTATGCAGCCCCCGTCACCAGAGGGGCGACCCTTAACTATAAGAAAAATTTATACCTTATAAGAAAACCTTATAACCCCCTTTATAGTAGCACAGGCTTTACCAGACCTCTCCGGCCCCCTCTTTGATACATCAGAACCCCTATAAACACAGGATCTAACCAGACAAAAGAAAACCCCTCCACTGTTGCCAGTAAAAGGGGTTTTAAAACTAGATATTTGACTAACTAAACTTTTTTATAACTGATTACCTTCACTTCCCCCATCTCAAAAAACTCCATGTTAACACAGCAGTCTTCGACATCCATCCCTTCAGAGAACACATTTGTTATATGTCTAATCCCTAATAAACCCCCGTAGATCTCCACTACATTTGTAGAGATCTCATACCAACGTCTAGTATCAACATCTAAATTATATGCCACTTCCTTAAACCTGTCTCTAAAATGATCTTCCCAGATCTTTTCTGATAAACTCTCCTCCCAATCAACAAAATTCTGTATGATTTTGGATCTATTTAATTCCTCTAGTAACCCTTCGAACTTACTCATTACTTTTCCGTTTTTTAATTAATAAACCTGCTCCCTCATCGGAGTACAACCTCCAATAGTGGTTTTTACCCACTGAATCTGTAGTAGCAATATACTTAGCTAAACATTCAGCTAACCATATCGGTAGAAGTCTAATTATTTTTCTCCTTAAATTCATCATTTCACAATTTCAAAAACCGTTTCATTGGAATCATTATAAACAAACACAACAGTGTAAGCTGGTAGCTCTTCAGTAAACTGATCTAGTAAATCAAAGTAATCCTCATCTGGAGTTGCTAACCCCATCCTCCCTATAAAAACAGGTTTTGCTACTGGTTCATAACCTTTATCTGGGTAAGGGTTGTTAGGTTCAGGGTTAATATCTTGCTTATTACCACAATCGCAACCTTCAAGGGATCCCTCACAACAACCTCTATAAGTTGTACTAAAAATAGGGCCTGACCCTGTAGGATACTTTATCCCCCAAGTGGAGGTTTGGTTATCTTTTATTTCCTCATCAGGCATCTCTCTTTTCATTGCTTCATCAAAAGACTTTGTATCAAAACCCCTTAATACCCCCATGGCCTTAACTAAACCACCTATTTCCTCATTAGGCTTATCAGATCCATAAGACCTCATACCTTTCATCATCTCCATGGCCCCAACCAAATCGTCTAGCACCACTTTATCAGGGTGGGATGTACCATTTTCCTTGAGAAGTTCTTTGGCCTCCTCTTCATCCCTAGCTTTAACTTGATCCATTGAATAATAATGCTCAATTGCTTTAGGTATATCACTGTACCAACAATGTATAGCACTACTTGCTTCATCATAATGCTTCAAGGCATTAGTCATCAAATCCTCTTTTGGTGTTTGACAAGCTTGTCCTTCATCTTTTTTCATCATAATTTCTATTTTATTTGATTATTAACCTAATTTAATTATAACCTTAACACGAACTCCCCCAACCGAAGCAAAAGAATCAAATTCATCTCTATCTAAAGTTACCTTATTAGCAGACCCATTAAAAAGCCTTCTAGTGTGTTCCAACTCATTTAAATGCCTCTCTTCAATCAACCGTTTTAATTCATTTCTGTGGTCAAGCAAAAACTTTTCCATACGGGGATTAGTCTTAGGTGTTTTCTTCTTTTCCTCCTCTACAAGTTTATAGTACTTCTCCACTACATCTTTAGGTATTAACCACTGATCCTTGGAATCTTTAGCAAGCATATCCCCTGCATTTGCCACTCGTGGACCACGGGTCACATTAACTTCACCTAAAACCTCCTCAAGACTCAGTTTTCTCATTTGGAACACAGGTTCTGTTCTGGTATACCTCTTAAATTCACTCCTCATAATTTCTATTTTATTTGATTATATCAGGTAAAGATACAACAACCGAATAAATCTCACAAACTAGAATACTTGACAACCGCTTCCGCAGTCCTCCTCTGAATCTATTTGGTCACCCTCATAAATGTACTCGTCTGTAGCTTCAGAGAATGGGTTCTTAGCCATTTCAACTAAATCTTGAATGCTTTTATAACCCCTGTAAAAAGGCATACTACCATTATCTTTCATTAAATCATTATAACTTTTCTTACCTTTAATTGGTTCTTTACCATATTTATTAATCATCTCTTCCCACCAATCACCTCTTTCCGGCTCCTCTTTTAGTATAGTCATTAATTTTCTATCTGATTTAGCAAAACACATATCACAATTACCTTTAAAAGCTGGTATTGTAATGCTTAAGGGTTGATACTCCCAGAACTTATTCCTTTCTTTTTTGCTTATACCATTATCCATGAGAGGGTAGAAGACGTTATTATCTCTATAATCCTTCCTTACCCTATCCATCTCATCTGTTCTTAAACCAACTGCAATAGAATAGTTATTCTTACCAAATACACTATCTGCATACTTTTTAAGTGGTCTTAATTTCATGTCCCTGTTGCACCACTTATTAGTTTGGGATGGGATACCTAGTTTTTTAATGCCTTCTTCAAATACCTCTCCCTTACGTTTTAGATCCTTATACTTAACAACCTTAGGAGTTGGGCCAACCCCTTTCTTATTAAACTGTGCTTCCACCCATTCCATACCTAAATCAAAGTGTTTATCACAGTTGTTCATAAACTCTAAGCTTTCACTACGTTCTTTTGATGTATTAGCCATTGCATAAATAATATTATGGTCTGGGTACCATTCTTTTAGTTTTATAGCCATCATAACACTAGAGTAACCTGCTGACACACTACAAAATATATTCTTGTTGCTTGATTGTTTCATAATGCAAATATACAATAATCAAATGGAATATGCTTTATACATAAGTAATCTTTATACACTAACACACAACCATAAGATAAACTTATACTATAATCGGCCTTAATCCTAAGAAACCCAACCCCCTACTACCTTCAATGGAAACTTTAACCAACCTAATAGTTTCCATCTACTTTTAGTAGAATCCAATTATTATCCTTATCTTTACCAAATAATAGTAAGAGGTGTTTTTAACGGTTAGACCTCTAATTTAAAACCTCAAACGTCAAGATCATAATAACAACTGAAGTTTATATTAGGTTTAATAGTTATTTTGAAATGGTCAAACGTTCCAGTGTTTAAAGGTAGCAATGTCCCGAACTGACAACTACTACTCACATGCATCTTTAGATAATTAATTTAGTTATTGATTATCTTTTCGAATAGAACACACGGAGTTTATGCTTCTGTAGGAATAGTAGCTAAGACATTATAGAGTGGAGTGACTCTGTAATATGAATTGTATCTCTTTAGTATTCGGCCAATGGGTCAGACTCTAAAGATGCATAAGAGTAGTGTTGTGGAGTTAAGTGAACCTAAGATTTACCACTAATTAAACCTACTGGTAAATCTTTGACCCTCACAATATACATATAAGTATAAAATAAATATTAAAAACACACTTGTATATGTAAAATAGTTTACATATATTTGCATTGTAATATAAAAACAAATACAATGGAAACACGTTTACAAGCATTTAGAAGAGATATAGTACTAATCTGGTGGTTATTATTTGACATATACAGGTTTGATGTATACGAGTACTATATATCCCTAGGTTTACTACCAAAGTATGCATATGAACAAGCTAAAAAGAGTTTATAATGAAATATATAGCAATAGTAAAAAGTGAGATTGAAGCCGAACAATTTATACCTCCACTTCAAATACCAAAAGGAGTGATTAATGTGTATGAAATGGGTAAAGGAACAAGCGATGACCCCACTTGGTTTACTGGCGAAGTATGGACAATACAAGGTGAAAAGGTTAAGGTTAAGAAAGGAGAGTGGATAGTACAAGAACCTGATATTATTGATAGATACTATCCTATTGCGGATAAAGTGTTTAAACATAAATATAAAGAACTAAAGTAGTATTTACTACAACGTTGAGAATATGCACCGTATGGAGTGCAACGGAATATGGGGTATATTTAGTGTTATGACCTTTTAATTTATAAACTGTAAATCTTAATAAAATGGAACTAAAAGAATTTAAACAACAAATTGAACAAACTGAAACAGGTAAAACCTTTAACTATGGAATTAGCAAACCCTTTTCTTGGCGTGGAAGCTATGACGAAGTAGCTTTTGAAGTAATTGAACAACCAATGACAAAGGAAGAAATTTTGGCTAATATAGAAAAAGCTTACGTAGGAAATTTCTATGGGTACAAAGGTGGCGAATATATTTATCAAGATCACACAAAAGTACATTTTGAAGAAGATAGTAGTAGGTGGACTGATGGTGGATATTGTTTAGATATGATAGCAAAAATTGAGGGTGGAGAAACCTACCAAAGCCAAGAAATGAGGCTTGTTAAACTCGCTTTCTCTTAGTTGTGCCTAACGAATAGGTATAAGATTAGTAACGTATAAATATAAATAAATTATGCAAGAGGAACAGAGAGAAGCAATGTTTAATGCTTGGAAATTAAAAGAAGATAAGAAACATAAAGACTGCGAACCACATAGATGGTCTTATGCAGAACCTAAACATTGCGTTGAATGTGGTAAAAGGTTTGAATTAAGCGATAAGTAGTTATTAATTTTATACCGTGTTGTGTGCTTTTTTAATTGCATCACAACACGTAAATAACACAACCTAAAAATAAATACAATGATACAAAAACTATACATCGGGTACTACAGAGTATCAAAAGAGGAGCAAGGTAAGTCTGGGTTAGGTCTACAAGCACAGAAGAGAGCTGTAACAGCTTATATTGAGGAGAGTGGAGTATTAATAGGGGAATTCCAAGATATTGAATCTGGAGCCTCTGAGGTACGTAAGGGAATGGTTGAGGCTATTGCAGCCTGTAAGTTACAGGGGGCTACGTTGGTTGTTAAGGAGATGTCTAGGATTTCTAGGGGTGGTTATAAGTTTAGACAACAACTAGAAGAGGCTAACATCAACTTCTTAGAATGCAGCTCCCCACACGATCCGGAAGTAGTCAAGGATATTAAGTTCGCCCTTGCTAAAGAGGAGAGATCTAAAGTTAGACAAAGAACTAAGGATGCACTGGCCGAGATCAAACATAAACTTGATCGTGGGGAAGTACACATATCAAAAACTGGTAACATAGTAGAAAGTCTAGGATCTCCAGCTAACCTTACATCTGCTTCTAGAGAAAGATCGATAGCTGTTAGAAAAAAGAAGGCCATGGACAACCCGTTCAATAAAATGGCTGGTTCATTCATCGTTGAGGTTAAGAATTTAGATGGTAACGTATCCTACCATACAATAGCTAAGAAGCTAAATGATGCAGGGTTTAAGACTAGTAGAGGTAATCAATTCACTCAAGTACAAGTTAGTCGTTTGTATAGGAGGTATTATAATCAACTTTAAATAAAAAACTATGGAATTAACAGGAAAATGTAAAGAAGATTTTGAGAAGTGGTTAAAATATATGCAATAAAATATAATTACCCTGAATTAACCATTATTATATGTAATAACGTATGATAAGTCACTCAAAACCCCTGTCGGGTATAACAAACTCCATATTAGGGGACTTTAAAAAATAACATACCCTGTAGGGTATAAAACATAAAAACAATGAAAAATCCAATTAAAGGTAACAGGACAGTAAAAGATTACACTTTCGCTTTAAGACTCCTAGGATTTGCTTTAGACACTCAGTGTTCTGATGCTTGTAGTGAAGATGAAAAAGAAAGTATGATAAGCTACTCCACAAGCTTATTAAAATACCAGATTGAAACAGTATCAGACCAACACGAAGTAGACTACTTGGAGAGGTGTAACGCAAAAGAAAGGCTTAAAAAAGGTTTAAGGTTTTTAAGTTAAAACAACAATTCGACCTACACATCGAATAATCAATAATCAGTCAAATACAACGAATACATGGATACACCATTAAATACTAAAATAAACACGGTACTCTTCAGTATGACCAAGACAGAGTTATCTGAAGAGCTAGGGATAACAAGGCCAACATTAAACAGCCGGCTCTCTGGTAGATCCAAATGGAAAACACTAGAAGAGAAGTGGCTACACAAATTATACAGGGATATTTAATTTCATACCTTTGTAACTGAACAAATAAAATATTATGATAAAAGTAACAAGACGAGTTAGGTTCAATTTAAATACCTTTGTAGAAGAATTAACCTTGTGCTTAGAGATGGAAGAGAGACATGAAGAAATAGATGATGTAGTCCAAACATATAAAAATTTCCTGTCTAGGACAGATGAAAGCATGACGGCCAAGGTTATGGGTTATTTAAATAGACACCCACAAGTTATCAACAACCCTAACCTAAAGTCTTTTATATCAGCTTGTTACCCTATTATTTAAGAGTTTAAGATTTTTAGTTTATCTTTGTACTCTTAATAAATATTTAAAAAGAAACAAACATGGGTGTAAGAAAAGCTAGAACAGAATTTAGAGAAGTTATTGTAACTTTTGTCAACGGAACGGATCCACAACTAGTAGCTCCAATTGACAGTTTTAAAGCTGCAATAAATTTAGTTGAAGAGATTGAAGGGGTTTATGCTACCAAGGGTGAGTTTACAGACCTAGCAGATGTAACGGTATTAGCTACCGGTACAAGTCCAAATAAGATTTATGCTTTTGATTTGACAACAACTATCGCAGATGCGGAGTATCAGTTTGTCTTTGTAGAATCAAAGCCTAATGCTTTAGATGAAGTATAAGTATTAAATGATTTGCATCATTTAACCTTAAGGAACCTCAACCAGAAAATGGTTGGGGTTTTTTGTATTTTATACAGCAACCTCTTTTTAACCTACCTTTGTAGACCTACATAGTAAAATATAATAAAATGGCAAGAAGGTTCAGTATGAAGTGGCACAAGGAGGAATTAGCCAAAATGGTTAAGATAAGGTCTGATGCCGGTAAAAAAGGTTCTAAGGCAAGGGTTGAAAACCACTTTAATTACAAGAGTGGCTATGGTAACACAACAAAGACCACTACTAAAAAACCATACCCTAGATATAGATCGAGGGTGGAGTATGATTTTTTAAAGTATGTAAGGTTAGTTTTTAAATGGGCACAAGAAAATTATGGTCTAACTAGACCAAGGTTGGAACTCATGTTATTTCTTTATGGTACAGGGGCTTTCTCTAAAAAACAATTCTCTGATTATCATAAGACAGTTGGTATGTACGGAGATAAGAATTTAGATGTATTGATTGAAGAGGGGTGGGTATCTGTTTGGAGACCGGCCAACCCTAAGGAAAGGATACACAAGCTATACACCTTAAGTCAAAAAGCAAAGCTTATGTGTAATAAGATGCACAAGTATTCTTGTGGAGTTGAGGAAATACCACTAACCCCCGAAAGGAATATTTTAGTACAGAATAAGGAGGAGAAAAGGATCAATGGGTATTACCTTGATGCTATTAAGAGGATGAATTTGGATCAAGCCCCTACTGAATAGGGGTTTACCTACCTCCTTCTCCTTTCCTTCCCCTATTAGCTTTAATACTAGTAAACCTGTTAGTAGCATGATCATAATCTAAACCTTTTGTACTCTTCCCATACTTTTTCCTAGCCCTTACCTTAGCATTTGATTCAACCCTTTTCTTAACTTGCTCCGGCCTAGAATTTATTTTCTTATCGGTTGCAGCCTTCTTTTTCCTTGCATCAGGGTTCTTTGCATAATAAGCTGCACTCTTACTTTTTCTTCCTACCATAAATCAACTCTTGTATAATTTTCATATATTTGCAAAGATAATAAAATATACTTAATCTCAAATAAATCACATACAACAACAGGGCATAAAACAATGATAGAAATATTAAAAAGTTACTCCGAGGCATTAAAAATATTTCTATATGGCCTTTTTGCAATATTAAATTTAAATTTAGATATTGTACACATAATCATGTGGATGATGTTAATAGATACAGTAACAGGTATTGTTAAAGTAATAAGACTAAAAGAGTTAAAATTTACTTTTACAGGTTTTTACATGGGACTTATGACAAAGTTCATAGTGCTATTAATACCAATGACCTTAGCACTAATGGCCTTAGGCCTAGGGTATGATTTTAAATGGGCTGTTGATTCCACATTAAGGCTTATAATTTTAAGTGAGGGGATATCAATTTTTACAAATATATTATCAGCAAAAGATAATAAGAAGTATCAAAATAAGGACTACCTTAGTGTATTACTTCACTGGGTTAGGAATAAGTTGATCGCAATATATGATACAACCATAAAAGAAAGAAATAAATGACAGCACTAGAAGCTTTAAATAAACATAAAAACGCAGACCCAACAACAGTTGATAGGATATCTCAGGTTCACCCGATGCTAAGATCTGAGGTATACTTAATTTACTTAGAGATATGCGATTTAGTAGCTTCTGAGTACCTTAGGATTAGGTTTAGTGATATACTAAGGACTTTTAAAAAGCAAGATGAATTGTATGAACAAGGGAGGTCAACCTCTGGCACTATTGTCACATGGGTTAAAGGTGGAGGATCTTACCACAATTTTGGTTTAGCCATTGATATAGTTATTTTATTAGATAAGGATAAAAACGGTACCTTTGAGACCGCTAGTTGGGATACAACTTTAGATCAGGATAAGGATAACAACCCAGAGTGGTTAGAGTGTGTAGAGATATTTGAGTACTATGGTTGGAAATGGGGGCTTATAAACAGTAAAGGTAAAAGGTATGACCTACCACATTTTCAAAAAAGTATGGGGTTTAGTACAAAAGAGTTGAGGGGGAAGAGTAAAGACAATGATGGCTATCCAATAATAATAACATAAAATGAAATTAGATTTAAAAAGTATTATAGTTATTTTATTAATAGGTTTTATCGCATGGCAGAATTTTTTTGCTACTGATGATAGTGATTACAAAGAACCTGAAAAGGTTGTTATTAAAACCCCTGAGGTAAAAGGTATTACAGGGGATACTATTGAAGTTGTAACTATCGATACATTATACCTACCTTCAGAGAAGGAGTATATAAGAGTTGATGCCGGATGGAAAGACAAGTATAACACTGCAATGGACTCTTTGGAAAAGCAAAGGTTGTTTTATGAAGCTATTAAGATAAGGGATTATGAAAAAGTACTAGTTGACAATGACACTATACATATAAAAGGTTTTGCTACTACTAGAGGAAGTCTACTATCTTACTCTGTCGATTATAGTTTTAAGCCAAGGGATTTTTCTTACACACCGGAACAAATAATAAGGAGACCAAGACTTTCAATGGGACTTGGTTTTGAGGTTGGATTACCAACAGGTCCAATACAAGATTTTAGAGTTAAAGGTAACTTGAGGTTTGAGAATAGAAAAGGTGGGGGGTTTAGTATTGGTGCCGACACTAGTAAAACAATTTGGTTAGGATTAAGTAAAACATTTAAACTAAAAAATTAATGGGTAAGATAAACAACAAATCTAGATACATTGTAGACACAAAGGTGACTTTAGAGGACTATTTAATTGGTTCGGATGGAGACTCCAGTGGTAACTCAGGTAAGACAAAAAATTATCCTATATCAAGTATTATAAGACTACTCGCTGAAGTTGGTGGAGTAACTCTAAACTTATTTAAAATAGTATCTGACCCAACAAACTCCGCAACACCAAAACAAGGTGAGATTTTTACAAATGGTGATGTAACAGAGTTCATTGATATAGAAAGTATAAAGATATCAAAGTTTAATGATTCAGGTGTTGATTTAACAGTTTATTTAAGTTTTATATTTGAAAACAAAGGTTTATTTTCACTAAAATTTAGAAGGGATGGAGACTACAATGTAGGTGCCTATGCAGATGTATTAAGCTTTGTCGATGAGGGAAATTATTACACGGTAAATCTTAATATACCTGAAGAAAATTCATATGGCTCATTTAGTGCAGGAGATTTCTTTTCGATGGATATAACACAAAAATCTATAAGTTATAAAAATGAAAATACAATCCCATTAACTATAGGTGGATTTTTTGCAGGGGAACCAGCAACACCCCCAGAAGGTTTGACAGGATATGAGTTTAATAACAAACTTCTATTTCCAGCAATTAGACCAACCATTTCTTTTAATATAAACAGTTTAACCTTAGAAAGAGGATCTGATTATTCTGAAGAAATTGCAATCAACTTCACTCAAGGTGGAGCAGGGGATTTAATATCCTATTCACTTGAAAAAGATGGATCTCAAGTTTCTACAACCCAGACAACCCAATTTGATGAAAATAATATTATTGCAAACTTTACACTGCAAGGAAAAGTAAGCCATGAGGCAGGGTTAACTATAAGTGCGGATATTATAAGCACATCAATAGCTACGATAACACAGAGGTTAAGAATTTGGTTTGCTCCTCTATCTTCTGTTCCTACTACATCGGAAAATATTAGAGGTATGGCAAATAATGACTTTGATAATGTTTCTAACTTAACATTAAGCACAGGTACAACTCACAGAAGATTTGTAGTAGCGGTACCAACTGAGGTTACAACCTCAGCAAGCTTAAGTGCTCAAGATGTTACTAACAATGTACCATACACTTACAGTTTTGAAAATACAGTTAACGTTATTCTCCCAGACGGATCTACTGAGCAGTACAGGGTGTATGCTTTAGTGGTAGACAATGCTTACTCTCTAGCAGCTAATCACATAATACAAATATAGTATGTCGAATATAAATTCAACTGGAACAGTAACCACAGCCAATGGAATAAAGGTTTTAAACAATGTGGCTAATGTAGACCCTAGAAAAGCTACTATATTCTCATCTAGGCAAGATGCCTTAGACTCTATTGATAATTCTCTTGTGTTCCAAAGAGTAGAGGGGCTGAGTCTTTTGGTTACTGAAGGAAACAAGATAGTACAGTATATTTTTGATGGTGGAATACTGGATGAAAACTTTATGTTGTTTTCAGGTACAAGTGATCTTAAATCTGTGCGACTTTCTCTTTTTGCTCTAGGAATACCTGTAAACAGTAACATACTAAACCTAGCTGCCACTCTGATAAACATACAGAAACCCTTACCTGTTGTAGAAAAAGGTGTAATACCTTTCATTAATGTTATTGTTTCCGCAGAGGAAAAGATTTATATCTTAACTTTTAAAGACAAAAATCTTGATGGTTCTTACGGGCCCACTGGTAATGAAATTGTATCTGCTTCTGATCTACAAATAGTAGGAGAAAGAATACTAAACTTAAGTAACCTAACAGACCCCACAACAGACAGAATAGATTTGGGAGATATTGAAGGTTCAGAAGTTTGGGATTTTGTGGGAGATTTAAACCCTGCGGTAGATGTACAAAGTGAAACAGATGGTTACACTATATTTAAAGCAATTCAACAAGGAGTTTCAAAAGCTTGGTTTTATGTAGGTGAAACAGGGTTAATCGGGCTAAATAATTATCAGCCTTTACAGGAAGATTTTAATGAAATAGCTGTTGAGGGTGGAGTTGTAAAAGAACAAATAATAAGTTCAGGAGGGAACTACAACAACTTAGATCTCACAGGAAATACACTACATTTTACCAATAATAATGCACAAGCTATTGTTAATGGTTTTGACTCTTCTAAATACAAAAGAGTCACCCTTATAAATAACTCTAGTTTTGATGTAAGGTTAAACGCTGAGGATACAAATTCAGATGAAAATAAAAGAATAAAACTTCCTACAGGGTTAACCAATATGGGTATTCAAGGAACTACCGAATTGGTTTACATTAATTCTATTGAAAGGTGGCAAATTGTGGATTCTTTTGCTTCAAAATACAGGCCAGAGCATAGAGGTTTAGATGAATTTGAAGTTGAAGTTGTTGGACCAAACGCTATATCTGAAACTAGGGAAATTATTGAGTTAATTGTTTTTAGGGATGCTCAGGTAACAGATTTAACTTTAGCAGATTTAGACACTCTATACCCAGATGAAAGAAGAGGTTTTCATGTTATTTGTCCGTTAATCAATAAAACTTATATAAAAGAAAACGAAAACACAAACCCTAACACTTGGCACTATATAAACCATAATAACGTCCCTACAGGAGCTTAAGAACAAAATATGATATATAGCGTAGAAGGTAGAATCGTAAAAGTAGACAATAGGTTTTTTGAGAAAAAAGTTAAGAGCTTAACCTATCAATATCAAGGAAATCTTTTTCCAGAGTCATACTACAACAAGCCAAATGCAGGAGATAACAATGGAAATGAAATTATTTATTTTATAAGCACAAAACCCAATAATTTACTAGTAAATTATGGAGACGGAAATGTTGCTACAAAAGAATTTACAGTTTCCGGAAGTGATTTTATATGTGGTTTAACTATTAACACAGGCAACTATCCTTTTGCCTTGCCTCAGCATGTATATGATGATGGCTTTGAGGGTTTAAGGAACATAACTTTTGAATTTTTAGAGCCCGATTATATTAAGGTAATCTCTTTTGAATTTGTTAAATTATTCGCTTCACTTCCTGTTGATACTATATATTTTAAAAACCTATTAGATTTAACCTATCGTTTTGCGAGTAATATAGTTACGGTTCCAGATTCTTTTCCTAAAAAAATACAAAAGTTTAATTTATCCACTGCTTTAGTAAACGAGTTAAACTCATTGCCAGACACTTTGTTTTCAACTGAAATGCAAAACTTAAATCTAGGTGGTTCTTTTAATTTGTCTAATCCTATAGACTCTAATTTTTTTAAAATTAACAATTTATCTAATTCAATTACTTATTTATCTATTCAAAGTTGTTCAATTAGCCTACTGCCACAATCTTTATCAGAGTGCGTTTTATTAACGGACCTTAGACTTCTGAGAAATCCAATAAGAAATCCAGAAGTTTTAGAAGGTCTTTTAAATTTAGACAGACTTTACATTGATTGTGATTCTTTTGAAAATGGTCTGTTTGAAACAACTCTTTTAACAAAGATGGAAACCCTTTACCTTGGTTATATGACTGAAGATTTAATTAATGAAATTTCATTAAAATGGACTGGATTTAAAGCTCTGAGGGATTTCGTGCTCTTTTTTCGAATTGTAACAACAAACTCCCTTTTCCAAACTTTTATTGAAAATTTTTACACACTATGTACTGAAAATGGATTTTTAGATCCAAGCTCAACCGAGGCTCTAAACACAGGCTTTCCAGAACAATTTAGAGATATTTCTTGGGGAGATGGTAATGATTGGTTTACGGTTGAAAACTCAGTTCAAGCTCCTAGTGGTTTTTCTTTAGGTATTAGCAATGGCACCCCTGCAAATAATGCAGAGAAAATATATGTATTAGTAGAAAATTATGGACACTTAGTAGAATTAGCACCTTAAAAACATATACAATGGTATTAGTAGTTTACACAGAAAATAAAATCATCCATGTACTTGAAGCTTCTAATGAAGGCACACTAAAATACAAGGCTGGTAGAATGGTTTTCCAAGGCACTTTGAAAGATGCGGAAGTATTCTTTGGAAATAAACAATTTGATTTAAGTAAAATCGAGGATTATAAACAACGATAAATAAATATAAATTATGGCAAAAGGTAAAAAGGTAAGTTGGATGTATGGAGGTAAAAAGTATTCTGGAACAGCGATTCCATCAATGGAGACATCGAAGGCGACATTCGCTAGAACCGAAAACAACAAGATTAAAAAAATAATTAAAAAATAGAAATTATGCTAAAATGGCTTTTAAATCATCTTTGGAAACGTGATAAACTGTATCACTTAGTTGCTGGAACACTCGCTTATTTATTAGGGGCTTATTACTTTTCCCCAGCTATTGGACTCCTATGTGCTATTGCAGCAGGAATGGCAAAAGAGGTTTGGGATGAATTTTTCAGGAAAAAGGAAGTGGATGGAGAACTTGTAAGAACAGAAGACGGGGATCCTTGGGATTATTTTGCAACATTATTTATTCCAGTAATATTATTTATAATAGCTACAAGCTAGATTATTAGCACACAGTAAAAACCCCTACTTTTGTAGGGGTTAAATTAAAATATACTATAATGCAAACAGAAATAAGAAAAATATCAGTTGGAAAAGATTATCCAAATGGTGCAATGCACTTTTTAGTAGGTAAAGAGATGAACCTACAAGGCATTCCGTATAAAATATCCAAAATCTCAGTAAATGGGGAATATGCTAAACAAGATAAAATAGCGTATGATATTTACTTATCAAATAGTGATGGTGGTGTATTATGGAAAACGGTTTATGATGTACCAGTCGTAGTAGAGAATAATATAAACTTCGATTAATGTCTACACTTAACTATTTAATAGTAGAGCTAGATAAGGCATATGACAATGAAGTTGACCTAGGTGACAACAAAACCTTAATAGTTAATTCTACAATAGAGAGTATTGAAAGTATAGTGAGGGTAGCTAAGGTAGTTGAATCCCCATCTTTTGTTATTATAAACGAAGGGGATGATATAATTGCTCACCACAATATATTTAGAAAGAAGAATGATGTCAATGGAAACCAAACAAACGGGGACTATTATTTGGGGGGTGGTAAGTACTTTGTACCACTAACTGAAGTTTTTATGTATGATAGTGGTTTAGGTTGGAATGCCTTAGACCCATTTGTATTCATTAAACCTATACCATTTAAAGAAGATGAAACCGCACTACTTTCTGGCCTTGAGAAGGACTATAAAGGTATGGAACATCAAAAAGGTATTGTTGCATTCAATAACAAAGCCTTACGTGCTCAAGGCCTAGAGACAGGCTGTAAAGTATCCTTTTCAAAATACAGTGAACACGAATTTAAAATAGAAGGGGAAATCTATTACAAGATGAAAACCAAAGATATTTTAGCAATACTATGATAGGACTTTCAACAGAAATAAAATTAGCATTAGATACCATAATAAAGGGGTTAGAATTTGACTTCCTAGGTGAGCAGAAACTTTCTGAAGTGGAGCCGGAGAGAATGAAATCTATTGCTAAATCTAAAACAAGTTCTCTTAGTGGTGCAAAGAAGATTATAGAGAGGTGGATAGACTCCCCAAGTAAACCTTCAGATAAGGTAATAAAGAAATATATAAAGGGTGTTGTAAAAGCAGCTGATTCTTCCTTGAGTATTTTAAGGGAGGCACTTAGTATTGAGATTGATTTTAATACGTTAGAGGCTCACAAACATGATTCTGCAATAAACTCCAAACCTATAATACTAGAGTCAATACTAGATATTGAGAGGGAAGTAAGGGATCTCAGGGATAAGCTAGAGTCCGGAGATTTAACTATGAAAGACAATGACTTTCAACTTGGTTACCCAGAAAAGTTTGCTAAAGGTGCTTTTGTGGACAGATCTGTTTATTATAAAAAAAGACTTAATACTGAGGGTGGTGTAATAATAGACCCTCACAGTACAGAAGGTGATACAAGGGAGATTGACGATTTATTAATAATCCTACCCCAAGAACCAGAAAACAAGAAAGACATACTTTTCCATGACCTACCAAAAAAGGATCAACATTGGAAAAGACCAGAACAACCTAGAATTACCACATCAAATTCAGATGATTGGCACGACTACATTGTAGAAGAGTTAAGAAGGAGAATGGAAGGGGTTTGGTTTTATAATAATGGGGTAGCAACCTATTTAACTGGCCACCACTATTTTGCATTAACTTATTGCAAGATGCTTGATGATGGGGGTTTTATGAATTACAGGGAGGCTCAAAGAGACCTTTTTTATTTTATAGAGGCCTGTTTAGTTGATAACAGGAGTTTAGGTATCCTATTTGGTAAATCAAGGAGAACCGGTTTTACGTATTGTGCTATAGCAGTAAAGGTTAATAGAGCCACCTCAACATCAAATACAAAGCACGGTCTTATGAGTAAGTCCGGAGCCGATGGTGAAGAAGCTTTTGCAAAGGAATCTTATGCATTTTTAAATTTACCATTCTGGTTTAGGCCAGTTGTTAGGGGTAAATTAGATTCACCAAAAGAATTATATTTTAGTGCCCCTTCTGACAACAGTAAGGTAAAAAAGAAGTCTAGGGATATGAATATTTCAGAATACTTGAACACAAGTATGGACTGGAGAAATACTAAGAACGGTAGTTATGACTCCATAAAATTAGATACCTATATATTAGATGAAGTATTTAAAATAGAGTCACCTAACGATGTGATAACTCACCTTAGTATGGTTGCACCTACAATGATGCCTAACGGAAGAGTTAAGGGTAAAATGTTAGCTGGTTCCACCATGGGTCTTCACGCAAAAGGTGGGGAACAGGGTGTAGAACTTATTACAAGTTCATTTGTATCAGAGAGGGATCCAAGAACGAAGAAGACAGCCACTGGTTTATACTTTCATTTTCTCCCTGCTCAAAACAACATGGAGGAATTTACCGATATATATGGTAAGTGTTGGGATATAAAACCAGAGAAGGAAGTTAAGAATGTATTTGGTGAAATAATAGTTCAAGGCTCTTTAGACTATTTAAAAGCTATTGAAGAACAAAAAAGAAGGCAAAGTGAGAAGGCATATAATGAGCAGATAAGAACTTATCCTAGAACTTTAGAGCACATGATGAGGGATGAAGCCACTGAATGTGTTTTTAACATGGAGAAGATACTAGAGCAGAATGATTATAACCAAGCATTAGCAGACGAAGAGAAATTCACCGTTGGTAATTTTGAGTGGGTGGATGGAGTTGTTGATGCAAAAGTAGAGTTTCACCCAAGGCCTGATGGTAGGTTTAAGGTTAGCTGGCTCCCTTCAAGAGCAGATGGCACTTTTGATCTACAAAATAGAGTTAGGGAGTCAAATGGCAAGTTCTACCCTTTAAACACAAATTGTGTGAGGTTCGGTTGTGACCCCTTTTCGTACAAGAGTACCCACGGGGAAGGTTCAAAAGGAAGTATACACGGAAAAACCGTAAATTTACCGGATGGAGGTGCCCCTGCAAACAAGTTTGTTGTAGAATATTTAGCTAGACCTTCTGATGAGTTTATATTTTTTGAGGATGTTATAAAATGTATTAAGTTTTATGGGGCACCTATACTGGTTGAATCTAACAGGTTAGACTTGTTGAGGCACATGTTCAACAGAGGTTACAGGGGTTTTGCAATGGATAGGTTAGATAGACCTAAACACAAACTTAATGATAACGAGAAGAAATACGGGGGGCAAATGATGTCAGGTCAAGATATACTAGATTCCCATATAGGTGCAATTGGTACATGGGTACAGGATTATGTAGGAGTTTACCATGATAAGGCTAAAATGCTAAGACCTATTGATGAAATGGGGGATATGCCATTTAAAGAAACCCTAGTAGACTGGTTAAAATTTGACCCCGATAAAAGGACTAAATTTGATGCTACCATATCTTCCGGACTATGTATCATGGCTTGCCAAGGGGAAAAGTATAGGGGTAGAGAAACAGAGAAGAAGAAAATAGATATTGGAAGTATCCTAAAGAAGTATAACAACAAAGGTTCATTTGGTAAAGAAATACAATGAAAAAAGAATTTAAGGATTTATTTAGTAGAAAAGGTTTCCCAGATATTTTAGCTCCGGATGAGGAGAAAAAAGAAGATAGTTATGGGGTTCAGTTTGCAAAAAGAATTGAGTGGGAGTGGTTCTTTCGTCCTGAGCAAGGGGGAGGCACTTGTTCTTATTATGATAAGAGGAGTAAATACCATAACCTAAGGTTGTATGCAAGGGGTGAACAAGACTCTAAAATATACAAAGACCTTTTAGGTGTTAAGGATTCCAGTTATACTAATTATGATTGGAGACCCCTACAAGTGTTACCTAAATTTGTGAAGCTTATTGTCAATCAAATGTCAGAGAGGTTATTTGATATTAAAGCTGAGGCGGTTGATAAGTACTCAACAGATTTAAAAGATACACACAAGAAGAATCTAGAGAGGATGATGATTGCTAAACCAATAGCAAAGGAGATAAAAGAGCAGCTAGGAATAGACCTAATGCCGGAAGATGATTCAGAATACCCAGATACTCAGGAGGAGATAGACCTATTCATGAAAATGAAATACAAACCTGCTATCGAGATAGCCTCAGAGGAAGCAATAAAATACACGCTAAACCTCAATGACTACGATGAAACGCAAAGTAGGGTTATCGAAGACATAACTACCTTAGGTATAGCAGGTATAAAACACAAGACTGATCCATCAAAGGGGATAGTCATAGAGTACGTTGACCCTGCAAACATGGTACACTCTTACCCTACACACAGGAACTTTAAGGATGTAAACTATTACGGTGAGGTTAAAAGGATTAGTATCAATGAACTTAAAAGGACATCTAATGGTAAGTTTACCGATGAGCAAATAACAGAAATGGCTGATAGCGCAGGCACATGGTCAAGGTACCATGGAAATGAGTCAGACAACAATAACCTAAGGGAAGATGATCTATCAGGTATGATGGTAGATGTACTACACTTTACATTTAAGTCCACAAATACAATTTCTTACAAGAAGAAATACAATAAAAGTGGTGGATTCAAGATGAATAAAAAAGAAAGCTCTTTTTCTAAAAAAGATGAAGGGGATAAAGGGTATGACGTAGCCAAGAAAATTATAGATGTATGGTATGAAGGTTCTTTAATACTTGGTACAGAGATGATATACAATTATAGGTTGTGTGAAAATATGATCCGACCAAAGGGTTATTTAAATTTAACTCAACCTAATTATTTATTATACGCACCAGATTTATATCAGAACAGAACTTTAAGCACTGTAGAGAAGGTTATACCTTATATCGATCAGATGCAACAGATACACATTAAGATTCAACAGATGATATCCAAGGCTAGGCCAAACGGTATTTATATTGATGTGGCCGGCTTGAATGAAATAACCTTAGGGGAAGGGAATACCTTAACTCCTCTGGAGGCTATCAAGATATACGATGAAACTGGTAATGTACTTGGTACAAGCTCTACAGTGGAAGGAGACTATAACTATGGTAGGGAACCGATTAAAGAACTTAAGAATGGGGTTATTGATGGCCTTGATAGACTAATAGGTGCTTACAATCATTACTTAGGTTTACTCAGGGATGCAATTGGTATACCGCAAGGAGCAGATGCTAGTTCACCACACCCAGACACAGCCGTAGGGGTACAGCAAATGGTATCATTGAATTCTAACACAGCAACCAGACACATACTTGATTCAGGTTTAGATATATCCGAAAGATTAGGTAAGGGATTATCCTTAAGGTTAAAAGATATATTTGAGTACTCAGATTTAAAAGAGGCTTACATAAATGCTATTGGTAAGATAAATGTCAAAACCTTAGAGTCACTTAAAAATTACCATTTACATGACCTTGGTATCAACATTCAATTAAGACCGGATGCAGAAGAGAAACAATACTTAGAAGCTAACATCAACCAAGCACTTGCTAAAGAGCTAATAACTTTAGATGATGCCATTGATATTAGGGGAGCCGGTAATATAAAATTAGCTAATGAACTCCTTAAAACTAGAAGAGTAAGGAGAGAGAAGGATAAGAAGAACCACGAAAAGGAGATGATTAAAGCTCAAGGGGAGTCTCAAGCCATGTCAACACAAAAAGCTGCTGAGGCTAAACAGATGGAATTACAGGCCAAGAGTCAATCCACATTAGCGGAAGTAGCTGCTAAGTCTGAAGCTAAGATGTTAGAGTTAGAAAAAGAGGCTGAGGTCAAGATGATACTGATGCAGAAGGAATTTGACTTTAACATGCAATTAAGGCAAGCCGATAATGTAAACTCACAGAAGTTAAACTCTCAAAAAGAGAATAGAGAGGACATGAGGTTAAACACTAGTAACACTCAACAGTCTGAACTTATAGACCAAAAGGCTAGGAATACAAGACCTAAGAATTTTGAGAGTAATAATGACAATATATCTGGTTCAGTAGAGCTATCAGAAATGGAGCCAAGTTAAAAATGGTATAATTATATTTTATATGAAAATTTGTAATGTTTGTAAGATACCAAAATGTGAAGGGGATTATTACAAGGATAAAAATTCCCCTGACAAAGTTGGTTACACCTGTAAAGAATGCTCTAATAAAAGAAATTTAAAATACAGAAATGATAACCCTGAGAGTACTAAATCTAGTACTAAGGCTTATAGGATTAAAAACCTACATAGGTTAAGGAAACAAAACATAGAATATGTCAATAAAAGACTTTTAGAAGACCCAGCTTATAAAACTAGGTTTAGAATGAAAAACCTTTTCAATGCTAATTTAAGCAGAGGTGGTTACACAAAGAAATCAAGGTTAACAAATATCATAGGTTGTTCTTACGAAGAACTGACTGAACATTTAAATAACAACCCTTATGGCTTTAAGATGGGGGAGCAGGGTATAGATTTAGATCACATAAAACCTATAAAAGACTCCAACTCCTTAGATTCTTTTGAGAGCTTATGGCACTACACTAATTTACAGCTTCTACCCTCTCATTATAATAGGGCTATCAAAAGAGATAAACCTTTTGATAAAACCCATTTTAAGATTTGGTTAGAAAAAACACTATAAGTATATTTTATATATATTTGCAGTATCAATAAATAAAATCTATTACAATGGCAAAGTTAAGTATAGGTAGTTTCAAGAAGAATCTTGGAATGGCCGAAGAGGAAACAGTAGAAGATATTAATGTAGACCCACAAGAGCCAATTGACACACAGGAACCAATTGACACACAGGATCCACAAGATAAAGAACCTGATAATCCTGAGCCTAACGAGCCAAATATAGATGATAGTGATAAATCAGGTAAACCTGAACCAGATTCTGGAGAAGGGGATAATGGTGAACCAGCACAACCGGATGCTGGAAGTTCTTTGGAAAGTAATAAACCTGATAAAGGTGATGAAGTAAGAAGTGAATTAGATGATGATTCAGTAGTAAAGTACCTAAGCGAGAAGCTAGGTAGAGACATCAACATTGATGACCTTACTAAAGAAAGGGAAGCTAATCCTTTAGATTCGGATCCTTACATGAAGGAAATTTATGAATGGAGGGAGAAAACGGGGAGACCCATAGAAGATTTTGTGAAGTTCCAAAAAGACTTCAGTAAAGTTAGTGACTTGGATGTTGCAAGAGAGTTTCTGCAACTAGAATATCCAAACTCAACTAACAGTGAAATAAATTTGGAACTTAGGAGGTTTACCTCATCGGAAGATGATCTAGAAGAGGAGGTAGAAGCAAAAAATTGGGAGTTAAAGAAGTACGCTACTAAAGGTAGGGGAGAGCTTGATAAACTAAAGGCCAATTTAAGTGAACCAGACAAAAATTCTTTAAGCCCAGAAATTCAAGAGAAGGTATCGTATGCTGATCAAATAAGAGGTCAGATAGAAACTAACTCAAAGGCAAGTAAAGATTATGACAAGCAAATTAAGAGTACTGCTCTTGCAATAGATAAGATGAAACTCAACCTAGGAGGTGATAAGTCAATTGATTATCTAGTACCGGAAGATGTACGTAAAAGTATTCCGGATACAATAGCCCAAATGCCACACTGGAGAAATGAGGATGGCAGTTGGAACCACAGAGCAGTAGTTGAAGATGGTATCAAGATACAGAATTTTGATAAAATGGTTCAATTAGCTTATGAGCAAGGTCTAAATTCAGGTAAGGATGAACTCATAAAAGAGACTAAGAATACAAACTTTAGTAGCGATGGAGGTTCAAATCAACCAAACAGGCCGACAGATAGGCCAACCTACGAGGGTGGCAGAGGTAATAAAAACAAAAGCCTGAAAGTAAAATTCGGGGGTAAAAAATAACATAATAAAGAAAAGAAATGGCTTTAAACGCACAACCAAGTTATTCAGTTAGTCCAAACAGTCAAAAAGTAGCGACTAAGACTAACTATATTTCAAAATTTGACTACACAAGTCAATTCGACCCAGAGGTCCACGAAGAGATGGCAAACATCTTTGGTAACAAGTCTATTACAGGTATGTTATACATGCTTGGGTCAGAGGCAACAATGGCATCAGATAAGTTTATCTGGACAGAAGAGGGACGATTACACACAATCTATAGGGATGTAGCAAGATCAAATAACGTATTTACGAAAGCTAGTCATGTATTCCGTATTGGAGAAACAGTTCACTTATCTAGTGGTGCTGTAAAAAGACGTGGTATTATAACAGCAATAGATGAAAATACTTTCACAGTTGCTGCATACAAGAATGCTGGATTTTCCGCATTAGCTACAACAAATGTAATAGCTTTTGTTGATGGATCTGAATTCAGAAAGGGAACAAAAGGTATGAAAGGTGTCCTATCAACAGACTTCACAATCTTAGATAACAAACCAATCATTCTTAAAGACAACTTCGAGGTGAACGGATCTGACGTTGCTCAAATCTGCTGGGTCAAGCACCCTAAAGGTGGTTACTTATGGTACTTAGAGGACCAAGAGAATACAAGACAGAGATGGGAGGATCGTATGGAATTAGCTCTTTTACAAGGTGAGAAAGCTGATGTAGGTTCCGCAGCAGAAGCAAATGGTACTACCGGTACAGAAGGTCTTTTCGAAGCAATTCGTGAGAGAGGTAACACTTACCAAGGTACTGCAAATGCAATTGCAGATTTTGATGACATCGTTAAGAGATTCGATGCTCAAGGAAAGCTACAAGATTATATGTTCTACGTAGATAGAGATCAGTCTCTGGATATTGATAACATGTTAGGGGAATTAAATGCCGGTTATGACGGAGGTGTATCTTATGGTATCTTTGATAACGATAAGGATATGGCAGTCAATTTAGGGTTTAAGGGCTTCACAAGAGGTACTTACAATTTCCACAAGACCGACTACAAATTGCTTAACGAGGTTACTCTTTTAGGAGCTGTAGATCCACAAACTAAGGTTAGAGGTGTACTTGTACCAGTTGGTACTAAAGAAGTCTACGAAGGAGCTTACAATGGTAATGGAGCAGGGGATAAGATTACAACTCCATTTTTACAGTGTATGTACAGAGCATCAGCTGCTGAGAATCGTAAATACAAAAACTGGTTAACTGGTTCTGTATTCGGTGTAAACACTGATGACGAAGATGTAATGAGAGAGCACCACTTATCAGAGCGTATGCTTAACACAGTAGGTGCTAACAACTTTATGTTATTTGAAGGTTCAGAGTAAAATAGTTATTAGAGTTACAAGGAGGTCTAACGGCCTCCTTTTTTTATATTAATTAAATAAAATAGTAATGAAAGAGAGTTTAAAAGATAAGTCTTACAGGCTTACAGACAACCGTTCCGGTAGTACACTTATGTTAATGGTTGGAAGAAAGGGAAACCTAACAATCATGGACGAAAAAAAGAAAACTAGGAGAGCAATTAGACACTGCCCTAATCAGACATCTATATACAGAGATGAACAAGATAGCTTTGCAGTTGTTTCCCCTATTATCTTTGAAGGTGGATATATTAAGGTAAAAGGTGATCAACCAATGACACAGAAGTTCTTAAATGAACATCCATCAAACAAAGCAAATGGTGGTGAGTGGTTTGAGTTAGTTGATGATGAAATGGAAGCTAAGGAAAGTATTGAGAACGAAGAACTTAAAATAGACCTTAAATACTTGGTAAGACAAAAATCAAAAGAGAAAGACGGTATTCACGCATTAAAAGCGGAAGTATCAGTAATTTTAGGCTCTGTTGACCAAGCTGGTTCAAAAGGTATAGAGGAGTTGAAACAAAGCCTTTATAATGAGATTGAGGCTAATCCAGATTACTTTACAGATGAGTCCGGTAACCCAACCATTTTTGATAATGATGAAGTCCTTAGAAAGTACATAGTACTTAAATCGATAAAGGATGGTGTAATAAGAAAGTCCCCTAACAACAAATCTATAGTATGGGCCAAAACAAAAGCTGTAATAGCCACTGCTCCAGTAGGTGTTGACTTAGTAGACTATTTCACATCTTACCTATCAACGGATGATGGTATTTTAGTATTAGAGGAAATCACTAGGAGAAGCTAGTATAAAACCAAATAAAAACTCAGACCTCGATATTTCTATCGGGGTTTTTGTTTTATGTACCATTTAATAAATTTATTATCTTTGCAGCTATGATTGATAAAATATACAAAACCCTGTTGACATTAATAAACAAGGAAATTCAAGGTTATGTAACACCAACTGAATTTAACTTACTTGCCAATAATGTCCAACTTGAAATATTCAGGGAGTATTTCGAAGATGAGAACAGAGATAAGAATAAAAATAATAGGGGCCTTACTAATAAAGGCTACTCAAACTTAGACTTTAACCAAAGGAAAAGGATAGAACAATTCTCAAGGTTTGCCTCTATTACTCCAGAATCTCTTGAATCAAGTTCCACAAGTGTTATTTTAAACTTACCTACGGACTTATATTTTATAGTCGATGATGGAATAACAACAAGTACAGGTGAAGTAATAGAGGAGGTTGAAAAAAACCAATTAAATTATCTATCAAAGTCTATCTCTAAACCAAGTTTAACCTACCCAGTTTATGAAGGGTTTAAAGATTTTATTAAGATATACCCCAAAACAGTTGCAGGGGTTGTAAATGTAAACTACTTAAAGACACCCAGTATGCCAAAATGGACCTTCTTTACACTAAGTAGTGGAGATCCAGCATACAATCCAGCAGCAAATGATTTTCAAGACTTTGAGTTACATGATTCAGAGTTCTCTAACATAGTTGTGAGGATGTTGAAGTACTTTGGTATTAATCTTAGGGAATCTGAAATTATACAGGTAGCTGAGAAGCTGGTAAATAATAACAGTATAAAGGATAATCAATGATAACTAGTGAAGAGTATTATAACGACCCCAAGAAATTTGGTAATTACCAATATATAACATTAGAGGAGATAATTAATGACTTCTTAATGTCTAGGGATTCAGATGACTACACCTCAACAACACCAAGGTTTAAGGTTTTATACCAAGCCATGAAAGGTGTGAGAGAGTTCTATTTCGATATCCTACAGGAGGTTAGAGCAATAGAACTGGAGTTGTCCCCTAATTTAAATGTCATACTACCCCCGGACTTTGTGAGTTATGTTAGGATTTCTTGGGTGGATGACCGTGGGCAATTACACCCCATGGCACAGGACAACAGAAAGAGTATTGCACAGGAATACCTTCAGGATGATAACTTCGCTTACCTATTTGATGATGAAGGGGCGGTTTTACAAGGTGAGACTCAATTACCCATGGATGAAATTCAATTTGATGAGGAAGATGAGGCAGCAATAGATAAAGATAGGTTTGAATTTGGTAATAACTTCGAACCAAACAAAGACTTAAGTAGAGTTTTTAATAATGGGAGGTACAGGATAAATAAAAGTGCCGGAGTAATAGAGTTTGGGTCAGATGCAAAGGGTAGGATGATTGTATTGGAGTACATATCTGATGGGTTGTACACAGGGGTTGAAGGTAATTCTGAGCAAGGCATAAAAGTTCATAAATTTGCTGAAGAGGCTATATCTAGTTTTATCTTCTACCAACTTATAAAGAATAGAAGAACTGTACCACAAAGCGAAAAAATGAGGGCTAGAAAAGAGTCTTTCAATAACAGGAGGATTGCCAAACAAAGGATAAATGGATTAAAGAAAAGTGAGTTATCACAGATTTTCAAAGGTTCTACTAAATGGATTAAAGACGGTGAATAATTAAAATACAATAATATGAAAATGTTAAACAATTACCTTGCAGGTAAAGATATTACCAACGACAAAACTAAATCAGAGTCAGGTTTTGAAGATACTAAAAAGCTAGACTTTAAGACACTCTTAATTTTATCTAGTTCAGAGGCAGATGTAAAAAAAGGTGATGAGGTGAGGGTTAGATCAAGTGCAGGCCACACAGACGAGATAGAGGGGGAAGAAGTTACAATCATACACAGGGGAGATATAATCAGGATACTTTAATAAAACAAGGGTAGTATGAAGCTTAAAAATACATTTGTTCAGGGTAAGATGAATAAAGATGTCGATGAACGCTTGATACCAAAGGGTTCATATGTACATGCGGAGAACATAAAAGTTGCTAATAGCGAAGGTTCTGATGCAGGTGCTATAGAGAATTCCCTTGGTAGCGAACAGTTAACAAGCTTTAACTTAACAAACCCTGTAACTATAGGCGCATTTGCTGATGGCTTCAATCAAAAAATTTACTGGGCTACAACATCTGAAGAAAAAGATATGGTGGTTGAGTATGATATTTTAAATAGCTCAACAAATGTTTTACTTGAATCCAGTAAACCAAATAGTGTATTAAATTTTGATAGGTCTTTTTTAATCACAGGGATAACTAAAGTTATCAACGAGGATCCTAATGAGGATCTCCTATTGATAACAGATGATTTGAACAATCCTAGGTGTATAAACATAGAGAGGGCTAAGGGTTATGGTTTAGACGGTTTTATTGAGGATGATATATCCTTGATCAAGAAACCACCAAGATTTGCACCCAGAACAAACTTAACGTTTACCTCGTCAACATTAGAAAATAACATGGAAGAAAAGTTTTTTTCTTTCTCTTACAGATATAAATACCTTGATGGTGAGTATAGTGCTTTATCTTCATACTCTAATTATAATTTTTCTCCTAGTGCTTTTAGATTAGATTATCAGACAATGGAAAATGAGGGTATGGTGAACTCTTTTAATGCTATTAACATAAAATTTAATACAGGATCAAAAAGAGTAATTGGGGTACAAATTGTAGTCAAAGAACCCAACTCCAATTCCTTATCTATCGTAGAAACTTTTGATAAAGAGAATGAAAGTTGGGGGGATGACCAAGAAAAAACCCTTCTTTTCTCGGATAATAAGAAGTATATATTTTTACCAGAAGATGAGTTATTTAGAGCTTTTGATAATGTACCTAGAAAATCTAAATCCCTTGAGATAATAGGTAACAGGGTGGTTTTTGGTAACTATCTTGAGGGCTATGATTTAGTAAATAAGTTTAATGAAAAAGTAAGGTTGGATTATAGTCTCTCCTTGTTAAGTAAAGACTTAGGTGGGGAAGATTTAAGTTTTACATTGGGTACAAGTACTTCAAGTGATGATGAGTTTACCTTCGATTTATCCGGCAGGGATTTAAAAAGTGGTACAAGAATCACTTTAGATATATTTTTATCAGAGATTACATACAATGAAGGCAGTTTTTCTGAAAACTTTGACTTTATACTTAATAGAAATTATACAGGTGCTCAAGACTTAGCTGAGGACGAAGAGTTTATATTATTTGTTGAGACTATTATGACTAGTAGGTTTAACTCTGATTATTCAGCAACACCGCCTGATGATAGTGAGTTGATTC